>Ga0302296_1003338_pt1 | contig 10344 bp, 11 predicted proteins | sample III_Fen_N3_1_FD_194546 | JGI IMG/M metagenome (GOLD analysis project Ga0302296, IMG submission 194546) | Peat permafrost microbial communities from Stordalen Mire near Abisko, Sweden - III_Fen_N3_1 | ecosystem: Environmental > Terrestrial > Soil > Wetlands > Permafrost | place: Sweden: Abisko... | reverse complement strand
TATTTTAGGCTGCACAGAAATTCCATTATTGATTTCACAAAATGATTGTTCAATTCCAATTTTTGACACTGCTATTTTACATTCAAATGCAGCATTGGAATATTCTATTTCAGTGGACAAATGAATTCTGGATAACAAGTGAAGAAGAACGAACAGCTAACATCAGCTACCCGTTCGGTAGCCATGGTTTTCGGTGTGTATCTTTCCGCCCGGGCTGTTTCTCGGCTTGATCCCGAGTACTCGGGACCCGCAATCCGCTCCTGGGTAAAGCTTCCTATGTTGGGCATAGTTATAACAGACCGATACAAATCAGACAATTACAATAAAAAGAAAGAAAAGTGGAATCAAAAAATCAAATCTGTCAAAGTTGCGGAATGCCTCTTGACAAAGACCCGAATAAGGGTGGAACAAATGCAGACAAAAGTATAAGTGATAAATATTGTAGCTTTTGCTTTAAAGATGGAAAATTCTTGGACGAAGGAATAAGCCTGCAAGAAAAGATTGAAAAAAATATACAAATTGCTGTTTCGAGAATGAATATCCCCGAAAGCAAAGCGAGAGAGATGGCTGAAAATTTATTGCCAAACCTTGAGAGATGGAAATCTTAAATCAGCTATCTTCAAAACAAGGCGACAAGACTGAAAAATCAAATAGGATTGTTGCTGAAAAATGTATCAAGAACCCTGATTTGCTAAAAGATATTGCAACAGGATTTTTAAGTGCAGATAGAAAATTGCAGTCGGATTGTATCGAAGTGTTTACAATGATTTCAGAAAACCATCCTGATTTGATCGTTCCATTGGCAGATAAGATTTTACCATTATTGAGCAATAAGGAAACTAAAACCAGATGGGAAGCTGTACATACACTTTCGTTTATTGCAGACAAAATACCTGAGATTATTTTCTCAATTTTGCCTGATTTGCAGGAATTAATTGAAAAAGATAAAAGTACCATCGTTAGAGATTACACAGTTGATACTATTGCAAATTATGCAAAAGTGGATAAGGATTCATCAGCAAAAGCTTTTGAGGTTCTTAAAATTGTTTTAGATTTATGGGATGATAAACACGCAAAACAAGTATTTAAAGGATTTAGTAATATTCTTGATAACCAACCATCATTTAAGACAGAGATTGGGGGAATTGTAAGACCTTACCTTGATGCGAAGAAAAATGTTGTGGCAAACGAAGCAAAAAAAATAATAAAAAGGATTGAAAAATAGAATAACTGTGCCCAATATATAGGACTTTAAGCGGTGCGCAGCACCCAGCGAGAAGTCGTGGTTGAACCACATCCATGGAACATCAACTATCCGGCAGCAATGGTTTTCGAAGTAAATCCTTCCGCCCGGCTCCGATTAATCTGGATTGATAGGAAATCGACCGCGATCCTGCACTGCGTGTAGCTTCCTACTTTGTATGCTAGCTTCAGAAAATCCTCTTTTAAAATTACATATATTTTGAAACAATCAAATTAGATCCTACTTCATGAAAAAATTAAAGTTTGTTTTATTATGCATTTTCTTACTGTATTCCTTAAGTAAAGTATATTCATACCCTACAGAATTGATTAAACCTACTGATTCAATACCTGCAAAAAAGCATGATATTGCGGCAAGTATTGGAATAATAAATTACAACAGTTTGGATGTTAATGCCTCACCATTGATTTACAAAGGTATATTACCATACTATTCAATACGATATAGATTAAGTAAAAGAAAAATTGAAAATGATATTCAATTTAATTATGCAAATGGTTTCATTAATTGCAATATTCCTTCATTTAAAAGTTCAACCACTTTGGCAAATTTTAGTTATAGTTTTTTCATTAAAACAAATATCAAACGTCCATTTTTTCGGAAAGTGGATGTTTTAATTGGTGGCTCAATTGGTACATGGGGTAATTATACAAACTATTATCATGCTATTGCCAAAGGATGGAATAATTCATGGTATTTATCACACAGTCTTGATTGGCGTCTTCGGTTCGATTATAATATTAACCAAAACAATAAGTTCGGTAGCGTAATATCCTACCCAGTAATAAGTTTTGTAGTAAGACCCGATTATTCGTTAACGGATCGTTTTGAGCATGTCACAAGCTCAGGATATATTAAGGCTTTAAGCTTTGGGAATTTTAAATATCCTATTCAGAATAATTTTCTGACCTTTAACATGAATTACTTGCATACCTGCAATAATTTCATGACCATTGGAGCCAATTACCAGTTTATTTATATTTCGTATCCCCATCCAAGAAACTACACTTTTTACAGCAATGCACTCAGTTTTTTAATTTCAATAAAATTCTAACATAATATGAGAAGAATGTTTTTATATGCCATGATCCTTGTTTGTCTATTAACATCTTGTGAGAAAATTCTAATAGGTCCTGTTGAAAAAAATACACCGGAAAATAATTTTGAAATTTTGTGGCATGAATTTGATCGAAGCTATGCTTTATTTGACGTGAAGAAAGTTGATTGGAATGCTATGTATAATAAATATCGACCAATGGTTAAATCAAATACCAGTAACGATGAATTGTGGAACATTATAACTCAAATGTTAGAAACTTTAAAGGATCCACATACCGTTCTTTTTGACATTACCCCATCGAAGTATTACGTTTCAGGCCATAACGACTTCAGAAACATGGAAGATTTTAGTTTGAACGTTGTTATTAATAATTACCTGGGACAAGAGTTTTCTCAAAACAGTAATGGATATTTAGTATATGGTCATGTCCCTGGACATTCCATCGGTTATTTATATATAGCTTCTTTTGGCAGCGATGATAAATGGCCCAAAGATATTGATGCCATTATTGAAAATTTAAGTGCCTACAAAACTTTAATAGTTGATATTCGAGCTAATGGTGGGGGGCCAACTTGGAATAACCAATATTTGATATCGGCATTTATTGATCACAAGATTGAGTATATAAAATGGAAATCAAGAAGCGGGCCGCAACATAACGATTTTGAATCTCCCACAATACTATCTGTTGAACCTCGAAAAGGTAAAAAACAATTTACAGGCAACATAGCCCTTCTTACCAACCGCTATTCAGGAAGTTCTTCCGATCATTTTACTTATGTACTAAAAAACTTGCCAAATGTTGTCCAAATTGGCGATACAACAGTTGGAAATTTTGGTACAATGAGTAATGGCAGACAATTGCCAAATGGATGGACCTATAATTTTACGGCACGCCTAGCCACAAGAATGGACGATGTGGCATTGGACAGTTTGGGTGGTCAGGTTCCCGATATTCTTATCATCAACAAAAAAATTAATATTCAGGCTGGACAGGATAAAGTAATGGAAAAAGCAATTGAAATATTAAGTAAGTGACAGAATAAAAACTTTAGGATTTGAATGAAATCGAAACGCCGGCATATGTTTTATTGGGGTTTCATCACCTGGTTCATGGTTTTTGTTCCAAACAAAATTTGTAACATGGGATAAGGAACTGCTCCCAAATCCCCAACAAAACATATGCGAAACGTTGGGCAACATTTTAAGGCTAAGTTCTAAACATTAAATAAGCTGATCTATAAGATTGAATTTATATCCCCCAAAGTACTGTATTATCTAAAAATTATAATCATGAAACCAATTTATTTGCAATTTTTTCTATTTGCAATTTTGATTAATACATTAAATATTAGTACTCGAGCTCAAGACTTTAATAATTCAAAAAATAATCCTCCATATTGGCGGGATACTATAATAGATAGACCAATTCTTGTTGAAGATATTAAAGGAACAACATTTGATCCTGACGGAAGAGCGGTATATTTTGTAGATTACACAAATTGGTCTGAGAAGAAAGTCTGTCCAATAATGATTTCACATTACGGGAATGAAAAATGGAATTCTCCGGATACTATTAGTTCTACATATAATCTTAAATGTGCAGATCCTTTTTTATCACCAGATGGATCGAAACTTTTTTTCTCTAATTTCACTTCTTCTCCACGTACAATATGTGTAATGGAAAGAGTTAATAAAAAATGGAGCGAACCACATCGATTAAATGATTTAATTAATCCATCAGGTTCTTCAGTTGGGCAAGTTTATGCAACTCTCACTGATAGAGGGACACTTTATTTTACAAGAGGTTGGGGTGATATTTATTGTTCCAAGCTTGTTAATGGTCAATATTCGATACCTGAAAAACTGCCTGATGCAATAAATACAACTGAATTTCCAGAGTGGGATGCTTGTATTGCCCGTGACGAAAGTTTTATTATTTTCTGTAGTAAACGTTCACCTTCACAAGGATCTTCAGATCTTTATATTAGCTATAAAAAAAATGGTAAATGGATGTTGGCTATTAATTTAGGAATTTACATTAATTCAGGTTTTTGGGAAGGTTTACCTGGAATATCGCCCGATGGTAAATATTTGTTTTTTATGAGTGATAAGAGTGGTAGCTCGAAAGTATATCAAGTTGAATTAAAACCACTATTAAATTCATTAAAAAAGAATCCACCAAAATAGAATAGGTTTGATTCCTTAATTTTATTAGGTATCAAAGATGTTAGTTGAGATTATAAATTTAACTGTAAGATAGCGTAAAAAAGAAAGGAGTTTTATATGAAAAATCGATTATTTAAAACGTATTTGTTACTAATCATATTACTATTAATTATCAATGTGCAATTTATATCAGCTCAACAAATGGATACATTTGTTTTTTTTAATGATCAAGGGTCGCCTCATGGAATTGGGTGTGATAAGTTAGGTAATATTTTCACAGCAATGGTTGATAAGCAAAACAAAATTATTTCAATAAAAAAAATTAAGCCTGACAAAAGTATTTCAGATTATGCGACAATAAAAGGTGATACATGGCCATGCATTGCTGTAGATGCCAATAATATTGTCTATTTAAGTATTGGAGATAAAATATGTAGTGTATCTGACGATGGTAAAATAGCAATTATAGCCGAAGGTCTTGGTTATGCAGGAGATATAAAATTTGACAGAAATGAAAATATGTTACCAATTATACTGATACCATATATATCATTAATAAAAAACATGAAAAGAAAGTTTTTATTGTAAATAAATTATCAGGATTAGCTTCGGGAATTGATTTTGATCGTGATTATAATTATCTATATGTGATCTATGATAAACAGTTTCTAAAATACCAAATTGATTCTACTGGTTCTCCTGGCAAACCGGAAGTTATCCTTTCTGGAGACTTTGAAAAGGCAGATTATGTTGCTGTTGATAATAATGGTGATTCTTGGATAACCGATTGGGCAAGAACGGGAAATGTTTATAAAATAAGTTCCAATGGTAAAAAAGAGGTTATAGGCTCATTATTTGGATTTTGTTCAACCATATGTATTGGTAAAAACGATTTTAATCAAAACAAGAAATATTTTTGTAGTGGTACTAAGAAAGGAATTATTCTTATAGAGTGATTCTAATAAATAAAAATAAAACTGTGCCCAATATATAGGACTTTAAGCGGTGCGCAGCATCCAGCGTGAAGTCGTGGTTGAACTGCATCTGCCACGATAGAACATTTGCAAACAGGACCTATCTATGGACTTATCAAGGGTATTTCGATTGGGATAAAATTGATTTTCGGTTCCTTTTTTTCAGTTTCCGGACTTAAACTTATTTTTTTTCGCGTTTTGAGGGAATATGTTTTGCGAAAATTGTCAGGCCATTCTTCGGAATGCATTTTTATTGACTCTTTTCGACTGGTTTAGGCAAGGAAATCGTCCGCAATCTGCCCCTGCGTGTAGCTTCCTGCGTTATGGCCAAGTCTAAAAAAACACGAGCTAATTACAAATTCAATAGTTAATGATAAAAATATTTGATTTTAAAAGTGATAGGTTACATGGATTAGATCATTTGAGGGCTTTGGCAATAGTTCTTGTGATGACACATCACTATAGACTCGGAATGCCAACTTGGCTTGAACCTGTTGGAAATATTGGATGGACTGGTGTTGATTTGTTTTTTGTTTTGAGTGGATACCTCATGGGATACCAATTATTGAAAGAAATAAAAGGAACGAATAACATCTCTTTCAAACGGTTCTATTTGAAACGGTTTTTCAGGATTATTCCCGCATATATTGTCGTACTGATTCTTTACTATTCTCTGGAAAATTATAAAGAAGGTTCTGGAATGCCTCCCTTATGGAAGTTCTTGACCTTTACTCAAAATTTCGGACTTGATGTACTACATGGAAAATCATTTTCCCATGCTTGGTCTTTGTGTATTGAGGAACAGTTTTATTTGCTATTGCCAATAACTATTCTTATTATATTCTTATTTAAAATTCAAAGTAATGCTATTTATTTTATTGTTGGCCTTATAATGATTGGATTCATTTTAAGACTATACAATTGGCATCAACACATTCAGCCTTTTATTGAAAGTGGCGATGATTTAAAAGTACTATTAGGTTTTTTAGAGAATATTTATTATCCAAGCGATAATAGAATGGATGGGTTGTTATTTGGAGTTAGTATCGCTGCTATCCTTAATTTTAAGCCAAAATTTATGGATTATATTTCGCGATATGGTAATTTCGTACTATTAATTGGGATTGGGATATTTATTTTAGCTTATAATGTTTGTAATCATTTCCTTTCATTCAATACTGCAATTTATGGTTACACATTAGTGTCTTTTGCATATGGACTAATTGTTATGGCCGCATTATGCCCTTCGTGTATTTTATATAAATTAAAGTCAAAAACTACCTTTGTAATTGCAACGTTGTCGTATGTGGTTTATTTGTCACATAAGCAATTGTTTCATTTAGTTAAATTAGGAACAGCCAACATTGGTATAGATCCACAAAGTACCTGGTTGTTTTGGATTTGTTTGATAATTGCCGGATTGGGAGGACTAGTTTTGCATTTAGTTATTGAAAAACCATTTCTTCAATTACGAGATAAAATCTTAAGTAAAGAAAGTTTTGCTCGTAATGAAAGCGATAGAAATTTAATACTGAATACAATTATTGTAAAAAATTTAGGATTATTCAAAAAGGACATGAAATAAAAATGGCATGCCTATATAACAGAAGCTATCCGAGTGCGGCGGCTGTGGTTTTCGGTGTGCATCTTTCCGCCCGGGCTGTTTCTCGGCTTGATCCCGAGTACTCGGGACCCGCAATCAGCAAAAGAGAGAAGATTCCTAATTTAGATGACATTGAGCACTACTTATAAACAATTGAGGAGGTATTTGATATGGATAAACGATTGGCATTTAATGAAGAAGTTATTACTTATGACAAGTACAGGCCCCGATATTGTAAAGAACTATTTGATAGTATTATTGAATATTCAGGACTTGATGTAACAAAAAAAGCGCTTGAAGTAGGAATAGGAACTGGTCAAGCCACAACTCCAATTTTACAGACAGGTTGTTTTGTTACAGCTATTGAATTAGGTGATAAATTAGCTTCATACTCGAAGGCAAAGTTTAAGGAATATAATAATTTCACAATACACAATATTGCTTTTGAAGATTATGAATTTAATGATAATAGTATAGATTTCGTATATTCAGGAACGGCATTTCACTGGATACCTGATGAAGTAGGCTATCGTAAGGTATATGAAATGTTACGAAGTGGAGGCACAATAGCTTTATTTTGGAATCGCCCTTCTGTAGTAAGTCCGGATATTCATCATGGTTTTCAATCAATTTATGCAAAGTATAGACCTGAAATTGCAGTACCTATTAAAGATAAGCAAGAAGTATATAATAAAATTATTGAATCAATTAATAGGTATGGATTTATAGATTTACGATTTGAATTGATGTATCAAACAAGAAGTTTAAATGCAGAGGAGTATGTATCATTACTTAACACCTATTCAGATCATCTTGCAATGGGAAGTGATATAAAAAAGCATCTTTATGCGGAGACAAAGGAAGTAATTAATCGGCATGGTGGTAACGTAATAATACATGATACAATAGATTTATATATGGCAAAAAAGCCATAATTTATATGAATAATCTCAACACGGTTAGTAGATATATTCCGTGCTTAACATCATCTAACAATATTTTCCCGACATACATCAGCCTTTAGGCTGCTTCTGATTGAAGAGTGTGAGCTGATGAACATCGGGAAAATGAAACGTTAGCGGTCATGCTATTGGGCATCGCAACTTGAAACTCAACTTTGACAATGAAACGACTATAAACTAAAATAGCTTGATAACAGAAAGGCCAGCATACAACATCAGCTACCTGGCCTTCGTCATCGGTGGTTTTCGGTGTGTATCTTTCCGCTCAAACTGCTTTTCGGCTTAATCCCGAGAACTAGGGACTTGCAATCCGCCCTTGGGTGAAGGTTTCTATGTTCTAGGTAATGTCCGAAGTGTTCATCATCAGAGCGGAATTTGCATGGAGAGTTGAGTAACAGAAAAAGTTATCTTTGTATAAACGACAACTTATTATGGAATTTAAAATATTGACTTCACAACTTCTTGACGATTTCACTAAAAATGTGAATGAATCTCCTTTAGATAAATTAGATCGAATTGAGAAGGTTGAGATGCCCGTTGACTATTTTCAATTTTATAAATCTGTTTCGTCTGTTTATTCCTCTAAGATTGAGGGGGAAAACATTGACTTCGATAGTTATTTCAAGCATAAATTTCTAAACGTAAAATTCAGACCCGACTATACCCGAAAGGCTGATGACTTGTATTCCGCCTATGACTTTATAGACAATCACGAATTGAATCTTAAAAACGTTCAAAAAGCTCATTCCATTTTAAGCTCAAAGTTTCTTCCAAAAAGCCAACAAGGCCTTATCAGGACAAATCCAATGTTTGTAATTAATAGCGAAGACAAAATTGAATACGTTGCCGCAGGACCTGAAATTGTGGAAAAAGAAATAAACAAATTATTCGAAGATATAGACTTGCTAATTAAGACAGATTTAAATCCATTTGAGGTTTTTTATTACGCCGCATTAATTCATTTGGTATTTGTTAAAATACATCCGTTTCAGGATGGAAATGGGAGAACAGCACGATTAATTGAGAAATGGTTTCTAATTGAAAAGATTGGACAAATAGCCACTTCAGTTCAATTAGAAAAGAACTACTACAAGATGATCAAAAACTATTATTCGAACATAAAGAAACTTGGGTTAGAATACGAGGATTTAGATTATAGTAAAAGCTTGGATTTTCTCTTGATGACAGTAAATGGCATCAATGATGTGAAATAGAAGGCACTAACCCAACCGCAGCTACAAGTTCGACAGTGGTGATTTTCGGGGTGTATCTTTCCGCTCGTGCTGTTTTTCGGCTTGATCCCGAGAACTCGGGACTTGCAATCCGCAAATGAGAGAAGCTTCTTACGTTAGCACACATTTAAAAAAAATGATGCAACATAATGATAACAAGGCAAGTAAAAATAATCGGAACTGATATATACATTACAACCGGATTGATTAAAACAGAAATAAATGTAAATCATATCTTTGAATTTATTATTCCACTGCCTGTAATAAGGATTTTTGAAAACAAAAAATTATTTCGGGAATATAGGATTGACACTTTGACTAACAATCCGAGTTTATCTGGCCAATTTCTGCATTCAACAATAAGGGTTTATAAAAATAGTGCTGTTATGATTGACGGGATAATCTCAACGGATAAGTCAAATCATAATGACTGGAAAGATTCGGGATATGAGGCTATTCGACTACAACCTTTTTACTTGTCAGATAAAAACATAGAAAATAAAAAACTGATTGGAGCTGGATTATTTCAACGTGGTTTACATTTTTCTGGCACAGTGACACCTTCTGGAGTGAGAGCCGTTTGTATTTGTGATATTTGCGGTAAGAGTTTTACATTACAGCATTTTCATGCAGGATTTTCAAATGCTCAATATTTTTATTCATCTGACAGTAAACAGACATTATTTGTGAATTACGGACAAATAGATAAAATGCCTACACAATTACAATCAGAGATAGATGATAATATTATATATGAAGTTGAGCATAAGCTTCCTAATCCAATAAAAGGACAAGGAGTATATAAATACTATAATTCATTTAGGTGTCCTCATTGTGGTTTGCCTTATATTGATTTTGAAAATGATAAAAAAATGAGACCAGATGAATATTATGGTTATTATCTGATTAATCAGGAAATACAAAAAATGGAATAAAAATAAGCGTGTGCCAACACGGGCTCTTGACGTCATTGAGTATTATACGTAATTCTATGGTAGTTTTCGCTTGAGAATTTCTTGCAATTTTCTAAGTTTGCAACTACATTTTCCACAACAAGGCAAAGCCCCAATCGTTAGCGGC
>Ga0302296_1003337_pt1 | contig 10344 bp, 8 predicted proteins | sample III_Fen_N3_1_FD_194546 | JGI IMG/M metagenome (GOLD analysis project Ga0302296, IMG submission 194546) | Peat permafrost microbial communities from Stordalen Mire near Abisko, Sweden - III_Fen_N3_1 | ecosystem: Environmental > Terrestrial > Soil > Wetlands > Permafrost | place: Sweden: Abisko... | reverse complement strand
TGCTGCACCGAAACAAGGCCATACTGGACTACAGCGAATCGACCTATGCCGCCCTGGAACAATATGAAGGAAAACTGATACACAAGGAAGACAAAGAACTGATGCTGAATATCACCCGGATTATCCATCAACAAATGGACAACGAATCGCTCAGCCTCGATTTTATTGCAGCCGAACTCGCTCTGAGTAAAATGCAGCTCTACCGTAAAATCAAAGAACTTATTGGGCAGACCCCTACCGAATACATACGTTCCTTCCGGCTCAAGCAAGCCGAAAAGCTCCTTAAAACAACCAATAAAACGGTTCAGGAAATTATGTATGTTTGCGGGTTCAATAACAAGGCCTACTTCTACCGCGAATTTTCCAAAAAGTATCACCTCACCCCTAAAGAATACCGCAATCAGAAATAACATCAATGCATCAAAAAGTTGCCAGTTGTGCCACTTCCACGTCAATAAAGCTTTCCCGGGATAAAAACAGGTAACACGTTTGAAGGGTTTGAAGGGTTTGAAGTTCAAAAGGTTCATTACTCGTCCATCATCTTATTTAGGTTATCCCTTAGTTGTCCCATAGTTGTCCCACCTTTATCCCACCTTTATCCCATATCATTAAAGAGGTGGGTTATCTGTGGGATATGGATAGATTAAAAGTAAGAAAAAGGAGGAATACCATAAAACAGGTTTCGGACAAATGTAAAAGGTGAATGACACTTAGCTTACAGTCGCACTTCCACTGTAAAAGCCAGCAGATAAGTGGAATTAAGCAGAAGTGGGAGGTAACTATGCTGATGCACCCTGAATTGCCTGATTAATAGGTAAACTTTTCCAAAGTTCGGAACTTTGGAAAAGTTAGTTGAAGATAATTATAAGCAGTGGGAGGGCGACTATAAGGTGAATGACACTTAGCTCACAGTCGCACTCCCACTGTAAAAGCCAGCTGATAAGTGGAATTAAGCAGAAGTGGGAGGTAACTATGCTGATGCACCCTGAATTGCCTGATTAATAGGTTAACTTTTCCAAAGTTCGGAACTTTGGAAAAGTTAGTTGAAGATAATTATAAGCAGTGGGAGGACGACAATGATGAACCAAATAAAATATTTCAATAAATATTATCTTGTTCACATATTCGTAATTTTCAGTATATTTGTCGTCGAAATTATTCGGGCAGGAGTGAAATGTACGCTCAGCTTAATAAGTAGGCTGAATGAGCTTCAGGGAATATCCCTGTATCGCATTTGTACTTTTCAGCATGAATAACTTTCAGTAAATCAAAATAAAAAAACTACTTATATGAATAGAAAATTTATCCTTATCTGCACAGTGTTTCTGGGGCTATCGATGATTAGTTGCAACAAAACGAAACCGCAAAAAGCAAACTCCGGACTAGCAGATACAACCGCAACGGTTGAAAAAGAAAGTACTGAAACAACTGATCCGAAAGAACCAAAGAACAGCGCTTCGGTAATTTACGCCAAACAGCAGATACCGGTATTGTGTTATCACAGGATTTCAAATGAACATAAAGGTGATTATACGGTGAGCCCGGCTACATTCTCGGCACACATGAAAGTACTAAACGATAGTGGGTACCACTCTATACAGCCTGCACAATTGTACGATTACCTGGTTTACAACAAGGAATTGCCAACAAAACCAATCCTGATCACCTTCGATGATTCACGGGTGGAACATTCGGAAATTGCTGCACCGGCCATGGAGAAAAACGGGTTCAGGGGTGTATTCTTTATCATGACCATCACCTACAACAAGAAGAATTACATGACCAAGGACCAGATTGCACAACTGGCTAAAGCAGGACATACGATTGGGCTGCATAGCTGGGATCATACCATGGTGATTAAATACAAAGAACCGGCCGATTGGAAGAAAGAAGTGGCAGATCCAAAGAAAAAGCTGGAAGATATTGTAGGCAAACCGGTGGAATACTGGGCATATCCAAATGGTGTATACGACCATAAGGGAGCCGTGGAGCTGAGCAAGTATTTTAAACTATCATTTTCACTCTCAACAAAACGCGATTCAATTGTTCCGTTACAAACTGTTCGCAGAATAATTGTTCCTGACTGTAAACCGGAACGGTTGCTTAAATCAATCCGTGAATCTTTCCATAAGGCTAAAAAAGCTTAAGATCGGTTTCTTGTATTGCAATCAGTAGTTTAGTTTAATTGCTCTGACTTATTGTTTTTCCGCTTGATAAATACATGACGGAAATGGTTATCCAATCCAATAAGGATCAGGCTCAAAATAGCAATATAAATACTAAAACTATATTTTGACAGTGAACCAAGCGTGAAGTTGATACGAGGCAGCGTGAAAGTATAGTTAAAGGACAGATAGTCCTTCATCAGATAACCTGCCATAGAGATAAGTCCCAGGGAGACAGCTGAAATGAGGCAGATAGAAAGAATGTATGCACGCTTTTTCTTTTTCTCAGCAGCCAGAAATACCCTACTCATTAAGCGGGCATTGAAGTCATATGAAAGTGCAGTGCTTTCCTGCGACTTCAATGCTTTTAGTATTGCTTTATCCTGTTTCATGGTCATTTAATTAGTCATCAGAACATATAGTTTTTTCCTTACCCGGTATAGCTTTACTTTCACATTATCGGTAGTTAGTTCAAGCAAGTCGGCTATTTCAGCTACCGGCTTATTATCCGTATAAAAAAGGGTTATCAGCGTTTTTTCTTCAACAGTTAGTTTTGAAATGGCTGCTTCCAGCTTTTGCAACCTGATTTCATCTTCATCATCCTCGAAGAAAGTATCAATCAGCTCACCAGTTAAACCCTCCAGCATGGCATCATCAATGATCGGCAGGATTATCCTCTTTTTACGGGTAGCTGAAATTGCCGTATTGTAAGCAATCCGAAACAACCACGTAGAAAAACTACATTCCCCCTTAAAAGTATCCAGTTTGCGGAATGCCTTCAGAAAAGTATCCTGTGTCAGCTCTTCGGCATCTTCCTTCGAGGGGATAATCCGTATTATCAGAGAATGAATGGATCTACTGTAACGCTCCGCAAAGTAGGAAAACAAGTTGGTTTCGCCCTCCAGAATACGCTTTATGTAGATGTTTTCATCCTGATTCTCCATATTGATAGTATAGACGCAAACAATCCGATTCGGTTACAAGTTGAGGATTAAAATAAAAAATGATTATCCGCATTATGTCCTAATGATACTAATTTACACTGATTAATTTTCAATAAATAAAATTAAATATAAACGGAATAAAATAGTTCGTCCACTGATGACAGTGATTTACACAGATTTTTTCTTGATTTCGTTACCACCTTATATACAATATTTATGGTATAGGACGTTTTGCGGATAATCATAAAATAAAAAAACACACCGTATCTGTAACCATTTTTCCGAACATGCGTCAAACAGTGCAAAGAACGAAATTATTTATTTAAAAACAAAAAATTATGATGGACTTTATTAGCATTCCACTGGTTGTAGGAATTATAACCCTTGGTATTTTCAGATTGTTCGACTTGTTTGTACGTAAAAAAGAACGGTTGGCAATTATTGATAAAATTAGTGACAAATTTGATGCATCCATGATTGAAAACAAGTTTTCGTTTCCAATCAAGACTTCAGGAAACAGCATTTTCAGCACGTTGAAGATTGCCTGCCTGTTGCTTGGAATAGGATTGGGGTTATTGATCGGATACTTTATCTGCCTGAACTCCATTGCCGGGTACAACACCATGGAACTACGGAATAATGCACAGGAAATTTCAGGCGTCGTTTATGGAGCCTCGGTATTACTGTTCGGAGGTCTGGGTTTGCTGGTTGCATTTGTGATTGAAATGAATTATGTAAAGAATAAAAAAGAGTAAGCTGAACAAACTTGCTCGTACATACCAACCCGGAAGAAAAGACACTTTCGGGTTGTTTGTTTTTATAATCTGCTACTCAGCTATAATAGCCGCATTGTGGCGGCAGTTTGGCAGAAAAGAGTACCTGTAAAAGATATCAAGCCTCATGGAGGCGACAGACAGTAAGAAGCAGTTAGTTACTAACATATAAGACATTTAATTGTTCCGATTATTTATCGGTAATTATCATGTGATTTATACCATCTCGCCTATAAAGTTAATGGATTGATCCTGATTTAAGACAGTATTAAAATAGGACTAAGAAAAACAACATTGTTAGTTATATTTAAAATAATTTCAAACAAATGCTATCAGTTGGATATATTAATTAACTTTGCCTTACAAATTAAGTTATAATATTGAATGTAAATCGGTTCAATTTTGAAAGTTTGAAGTTTGAACCTCACTTATAAATCAACTGAATAACACACTTAAGACAAATCAAAATGAGAAGATTCAATTTTTCAGCCAGATCAATCCTTCTGTTTTCTGCCATTGTTCTTTTAATATCATCGTGCAGCAAAGATGACACCGTAAATCCCGATTATGTTGGCACGTGGAGTGTTGATATAAGTGAAAGCGGATTACAGTTAAAAGACAACCTGACCTTCACCAAAGATGGGTTTACCGACATAAAACAAGTAAATAATCCAACTACAAACATTTGGGTTGACTATATAAAAACAACCGGTACCATTGCAGTAGCCGGATCAACCATGACAACCACGTATACCGGGATTGGCATTTTAACTGATTTTACAGTCTCAATCACTATGTATTCTGCCGGAAGCAGTAACTTTCAAAGTTTAATGTCAGATAAAGGAATACCCCTGACATTAAACTCCCAATTTAGCGTAGCCGGAAATAAATTGACCATTATGAAAGATATGAATAGCAACGGGAATTATACAGATCCCGGCGAAACAACTGTTTACACCAAACAATAAAACCCGATTAGGATTCAATTGTAGCATATTATTATAAAAACACAGGATGGCTCTTTGGAGCCATCCTGTGTTTTTATAATAATATGCCTGATTGATCGTCATGCACATTCATATTTTATACCGATGGGTGAATGAAAACGACCCATATGCAATAGCTTTACGTAAATTCTACTTTACCTGTATTGCCACACTGCTTTTTACATCTGCGGATGATGCTGCATTGCGCAATACAAATTCTCCGGGCTCTACAGTCCATTGCATGGTTCTGTCGTTATAGAAAGCCAGGTCCTTTACCTTCACTTCCAGTTCGACAGTTTGAGTTTCACCGGCTTTCAGAAATACTTTTTTAAATGCCTTCAGCTCTTTTACCGGGCGAATTACAGAGGCTTTGGATTGAGAGGCATATACCTGAACGGCTTCAGCACCATCAATATTCCCGGTATTTTTCACTGTAAACGATACTTTAATGGTTTCGTCCTGATTGTATAAATTCTTAGCAGCACTGATTTTTCCGTATTCGAAAGTGGTATACGATAACCCGTACCCGAATGGAAACTGCGGAGTGATTCTTTTTGTATCAAACCAACGGTATCCTACCAGAATATCTTCTTTGTAATACTCGTTAATGCTGTCGCCTGGGTACGAGATTTTACCAAACGAATGGGCTGCGTTATTTTCCAGCTTCTTAGGGAAAGAAAAAGGCAACTTACCTGATGGATTTACGGCTCCTGTTATTACATTGGCCAGTGCATTTCCATTCTCCGAGCCCAGATACCAATTTTCAATAATAGCCGGAACATCTTTCACCCAGGGCATGGCAACCGCGTTACCACTTACAAGCACTACACCTACCTTTTTGTTTACTTTCAGCAATGCCGAAATAAGTTTATCCTGGCCAAAAGGCAAGGCATAGGATACACGGTCTGCGCCTTCACTATCCTGTAAATGGTTTTTATTCAATCCACCGACAAACAAAACAATATCAGCATTTTTGGCGGCTTCTACGGCTGAGGTGAATAATGAATCGGCATTCAGTGTTGAAGGAATTGCAGCGTCGTATGCAGCAGGACCGGAAGCATAGCCCATAGCATATACGATATTTTCATTCCCGTATTTGGCTTTCAATCCGTCGAGTATTGAGACTTCATACTGTACTTTCAATGAAGAGGATCCCCCGCCAAAGGTTACACTACGGGTGGCATTCTCACCAATGACAGCAATCTTCTTATATTTACCAACCGGAATCGGAAAGAACTGATTATCGTTTTTAAGCAATACAATTCCTTCCTGGGCTATCCTACGGGCTGTTTCGCTATGATCAGGACACACGAAACGACCGTATGGACGATTCGGCATCATATTGGTACGAAAAATAAGGCGTAGATTCCTACGGACTTTGTCGTCCACTACCGAAACAGGGATATCCCCTTTTTTCAGTAAATCAAGAAACGGTTTTGCCAGGTAATAATCGTCATAGGCAAAGTTTGCACCGGATGTCATGCCATTGGTATAACTCCCCATTTCAATATCCAACCCATTCAATGCAGCCTCTTTGGTATTGTGTGCACCACCCCAGTCGGTTACCACTACACCGTCAAATTTCCAGTTCTGTTTTAATATCCGGTTTAAAAGCAGGTCATTTTCGCAACAATGCTGTCCGCGTAGTTTGTTGTATGAACCCATGATGGACCATACTTTTCCTTCTTCCACTGCTGCTTTGAATGCCGGCAGATAAATTTCGTGCAATGCCCGGTCACTCAGGTTGACGTTGATATGCCCGCGCCAAAGTTCCTGATTATTGAGTGCAAAATGTTTTACACATGCTGCTACTCCGTTTTGTTGTACCCCCTGGATATAAGGAACCACCATTCTTGATGCCAAGTAGGGATCTTCACCCATATATTCGAAGTTACGTCCATTCAAAGGCGTACGGTAAATATTTACTCCCGGCCCAAGAAGAATATCTTTTTTGCGATAACGGGCTTCTTCACCGATAGCCACACCATAATCATGTGCCAGTGCTGGATTAAAAGTAGCCGCCAGACAGGTCAGCGCCGGAAAAGCAGTGCTAAAATCGTTTGTCCAACCAGCCGGACCCCATGAATCCCATGAGATTTCCTCCCGTACTCCGTGAGGTCCATCACTCATCCATATCTCAGGAATACCCAGACGGGGAACACCAGTAGAACTGAATTTGGATTGTGCATGGCACATCGCTACTTTCTCTTCGAGGGTCATACGCGATAAAGCATCTTCTACACGTTGTTCCAGTGGTTGCGAATTATCCAGATAAACCGGTTTCTGAGTTTGTGCATGGACTTGAAGTCCTGTTCCTACAATAATACAGAGCAGGGCTGTTTTTAATTTTGTCATTTTGTAAGGTATAATTTTTAGCTTTAAAAATACATGTATTTATTGGAGAGATTGTAAATTGGTTATTGCTTCAGGCATGTATTGATGTATCAGTTCAACTTTCTTGCAGTTAGTCATTTCACTGCATTCACCACAAGTTTGAAAACCTTTCTCATTTACACAATTCCGTATCTCACATTCGAAACAATGGGCAAAATGAACACCTTCCGGGCGACATCCAACACAATTGATCATTTCAGCCGTAATGATAGAATTAAACTGAACAGACCATGTTTCGGCTGTTTTAGCACGTAAATCATTATCATTTTTACTGGTTGCGATTCTTGCATCGCAAGTGGCACAGTCCAGGCCACAACATGAAATTAGCTTTTCCATTTTTGTTTCTGTCTAAGGTTGATAACTCATACTAAATTTACTATTCTGTAACAATCGAAGGATAAGTAAGTATTATTTTTTTATTAGTGGCTAAAGTCAGGACTATTTTCCCATTCTCAATTTTAAAGTTATTCAATTTTACCTGTTTCAGTTTGTTTACATCCCAGTTAGCAGGTACCTTGAGTATAAAAGTGTTTGGAACTGTGGTTTGAATTGTTACACTTTCTAAAACACCATCTTTCCATACAGCTGAAATTTCACCACCACCACGGACCTTTAATCCTTCAACATGCCCGGATTTCCAGTCATCAGGCAAGGCAGGAAGCAATTCAATATAACCCGCATGGCTTTGTACGAGCATTTCGGCAAATGCTGCCGCACCTCCAAAGTTACCATCAATTTGAAATGGTGGATGTGCATCAAAGAGATTCGGATAAGTACCGCCACCACGCTTCGTACTGTTTTTCACTCCATCCGGATCGACGTATTTCAATAATTCACGGATCATTTTATAGGCATGATTTCCATCACCAAGCCGTGCCCAAAGGTTGATACGCCACCCTTTCGACCACCCTGTAGTCTCATCACCTTTTATTTCAAGGCTCTTACGGCAGGCATCAGCTAATGCAGGCGTTAATGCCGGTGTAATCTGGTTCCCCGGGAATAACCCAAAAAGATGGGACTGGTGCCTGTGCAACGGATCATCGTCCTCCCAATCGTAATACCATTCCTGCAGGTTTCCTTTCTTGCCAATCCTGTAAGGATGCAACCGTTCAAGTGCACTTTCAAGTTTCAGCCTGAATTCAGTATCCGTATCCAGGATCTTCGATGCTTCTACCGCCTGCGTTATACAACCACGAATCATGGCCAGATCGGCAGTACCGCCGTAGAAGGAAGCACCGTGATACCCTTCAGGAGTAATGTATTTGTTTTCAGGGGAAGTGGAAGGAGAAGTTATCAGCTTACCATCTTTGTCTTCAACCATCCATTCCAGGCAAAACTGTGCAGCACCCCGCATAATGTCATAGGCTTTGCTCCTGAGGAAATCTTTATCCTGTGTAAACAGATAATGTTCCCACAAATGGGTGCTTAACCAGGCACCACCCATATTCCAGCAAGCCCAAACAGGATTACCCTTTCCAAAGTCCCCTACAGGGTTGCTCATAGCCCAAATATCGGAGTTATGACACACCACCCAACCATTTACACCATAAAAGGTTTTCGCAGTAATTTTGCCTGTTTCTGAAAGGTTTTTGATAAAGCCCAACAAAGAAAGATGCATCTCTGAAAGATTTGTATTCTCCGCGAGCCAGTAATTCTCTTCTGTATTGATGTTTGTGGTATAATTGCTGCTCCATGGTGGACGGAGATACGGATTCCATATTCCCTGCAGATTGGCAGGTACACCGGGTGTCCTGGAACTGCTGATCAGTAAATACCGTCCGTACTGGAAGTAAAGCACCTCCAGGTTCTTGTCTTCTTTCCCTTCTGCATACCGCATCAATCGTTCGTTGGTAGGTAAATCGGGAGCTGAGGTTATTCCTAAATTTAAGCTTACACGACTGAAAAACTTTTGGTAGTCTTTCAAATGATTTCCTTCCAGAGCCTCAAACGTTTTGGGGAATGCTTTAGTAAGTTGACCGGAAGCTATTTGTACATTGTCCAGCCCATTGGTAACAGGATTCTTATCAAATCCATTAAAACTGGTTGCCACCGATATATAAACAACAGCTTCGGTAGCATTTCGTAAAACTAATGTGCTATCGGTTGCAGTAACCTTACCATCGGTATTCTTTATTTTTACAATGGAAGAAAAACGTGTGCCCTTATTTTCATCAAATGCAACTGCATTTTCGGTCTTTCCAAGGTAGTTTGGTTTTGCCTGTAGTGGTGCGGAACCATTTGCCTTTAAAGTATTGTCCGTAATAGCAATTTTATACTTCAACAGGCTTTCAAAGGTAACATCAAAATTCAACTGTCCCTTTTTACTGCATGTAAGTTTTATAACCATCACCTTATCGGGATAGGAAACAAAATATTCCCGGGTAAATTTTACACCATCAATTTCATATTCAACCCGTGAAACCGCTTTTGAAATATCCAGTTGGCGGTAATACTTCTGTGGAATACCCTGGTTTTTAAAATTCAGGTAAAGAGTACCAAGGGGTGCATACGATTCGGAGAATTTACCCTGCAGCTTCTTATTTAATTTATCAGCCAGTTGATAATCTTCATTTTTCAAGGCTTCACGAATTGCCGGAAGATTTTTGTAAGCTTCCGGGTTCATGTTGGCGTCCATCGGTTCACCCGACCAAAGGGTGGCATCATTCAGAAAGATCTTATCGGAATTGACTCCGCCAAAAACGGAGGCACCCATTCTGCCATTCCCCAATACTAAACTCTCTTCAAAATAAGTTGCTGGCTGATTGTACCACAGAATATGATCCGATTGAGCATATGTGCCGTTTACATGCATAAACATAAGGGCAATGACAAGGAAGCTAATTTTTTTCATGTATAAAATTGTTTTTGTTTACTCTTTCCAAATGGTGACTCCCGGTGACTGCAGTTTTCTATCACCCAGCAAAATTAACGCATTTACCGGAATATCCAAAACATATGTGTTCGAAGCATAATTTACAACCATCCGGTATACATCATTACATTAAACAGGGACACCTTCGGTATAAATCACGATAATCACCAATGATCTTTTATTTATTTTAGATATTTAATGATATTTGTT
>Ga0302296_1003332_pt1 | contig 10356 bp, 9 predicted proteins | sample III_Fen_N3_1_FD_194546 | JGI IMG/M metagenome (GOLD analysis project Ga0302296, IMG submission 194546) | Peat permafrost microbial communities from Stordalen Mire near Abisko, Sweden - III_Fen_N3_1 | ecosystem: Environmental > Terrestrial > Soil > Wetlands > Permafrost | place: Sweden: Abisko... | reverse complement strand
CGTGAAACCATCAACAGGTATTCCGAATGAAAAACTTCAGGAATGGCTTCACATAAATGGCAATAACATCCTTTACATTTATGGTGGAAACGACACATGGTCAGCCGCACGCATTCTGGTTTCTGATCAGGTCAACTCCAAATCATTCCTGATACCGGGAGCGCATCATGGCTCGGCCCGAATTAAGAATATGCCTGCAAACATGAAAAAAGAATTCGTTGGAAAGATAAAAGAATGGACAGGATTAGAAGCTAAAACGGAGGTTTTGAACTAAACAGTTCGCGAAAGTCAGATTAAAAAAAGTACGTCAAAAATATTTTCTGCATACGGAAGTAGTTTATGCTTCATCATTTAATGATTAGATATTTTTAACTTTGGAGAAATTCAATTTGAAGGATGATACCCAAGATTTGTGTCTTAATTATTGATAGTGAAGCGGAATCATTGAGGCATACCAAAGAAATGTTGCAGCGAAACAGGATGGTTTCCGACGTTCAATGTGCGGTAGATACGGACGATGCTTTACTGAAAATAATTTACAAAAGTCCGGATATTGTACTTTTAGAATACCCGATGAAAGGGAATGCCGGAGAAGAATTGATCAAATTCATCCATACTAAACTGACAGTTACCACCATCGTTTATGTTTCCAATTCAAAAGATTATGCTGTAAATGCAATACGCAACGGAGTGTTCAATTACGTGTTGAAGCCTTTAACCAGAGCGGACCTGATCAGTATCATAAGCAAAGTTCAAATATTTTTACAGAATAACACTCAGTTTCAATTCAATCAAATTGTTGCAAATACACAGCAAGAAACAAGGCTCAGGGTTCAAACGCTGAGAGGTTATCTCTTAATTGACCCGGAAGAAATACTATATTGTATGACTGAGAAATATTGCACCAAAATCTATTTAACCCAAAACCGTACTGAATCAAGCGGACTCTTTCTTTCTAAATTTGAAGAGATTCTTGCCCCGTTTAATTTTTTGCGAATTAGTCGTTGGTGCCTGATCAATCAGAAATATATCCGTAAGGTTTACCGGAGCGAAAGTGTCGTCATATTGTCTGATAACGGGAACGAATACGAAGTTAAAGGGTCAAAGCAACAACTTAAAAATCTTATAGATTCTGAATAATTTAGCTATGATTTCAACGCCTATTTCAGCAGTAATTATCGACGACGAGCAGGATTCAATCAATTTACTTGAGATGTATTTACGTCACTTCCCGTTTGTAACTGTTACAGGGACGCAGACTGATGCAAAAAAAGGATTGAAGCTGGTTGTGGAGAATTCGCCGGAATTGGTTTTTCTGGATATTGATATGCCCGATATGAATGGGCTGCAGGTAGCTGATCATATTCAATCAGAAAATATTTATTCCGAAATTGTTTTTACCACCGCGCACCCACATTATGCTTATGATTCACTGGGCATTGAACCTCTTGATTTTTTGACCAAACCTTTTTGTATGGATGATCTGGAAATTGTAATGCAGAAATATGAGGCAAAGGCCGAAAAGAAAAAGCACGAACAAAAATTAGGTAAATTCATTCATTCTCAATCAAACGCCCCGAAAATTAAACTTCCTACCATACACGGATTTCTGATTTTAGAACAGAAAGACATTGTTGTTCTCAAATCAGAAGCTAAAGGCAGTAAAATCTATTTGCAGGATGGTAGTGTCGAGTGGAGTACCAGTAAAATTTCAATCATCGCAAACCAACTGAATTCTTTAACATTTTTAAAGTCAGACCGTGCCACCTACATCAATCTTAATTACTTACAACGAGTTGACAAGAAAAACCAAAAATGCATCCTCAATTTTAATCATCAGTTGCATGAAGAACCTATTTCGAGGAATCAGATGATTTTTTTCGAAAAGATGAATCTGTTTTCCGAAATCTAAAATCCTATTCAATTATCAATGGGTTATCTACCTTGGTATCCAACAGCGCAAAATCGATAGCTTCCTGAATGGTATCCACATGATGGAATTCAAGACCCCGAATGTACACTTCATTAATTTCTTCCAGATCCTTCCGGTTAGCATCCGATAAAACAATATCTGTGATTCCGGCCCTTTTGGCAGCCAGAATTTTTTCTTTAATTCCACCAACAGGCAGAACTTTGCCACGAAGAGTAATTTCACCTGTCATGGCTAAATTTTCCCGAACCTTTCGTTGTGTAAATGCTGATGCTATTGATGTTACCATCGTTATTCCAGCCGATGGGCCATCTTTCGGAATAGCTCCTTCGGGCACATGAACATGAACATTAAACCGATCAAAAACATCAGGATTGAGTCCCAATTGTTCAGCATGTGAACGAAGGTACTCTAGTGCCAGCATGGCCGATTCCTTCATTACTTCGCCCAAATTGCCTGTAAGCGTTAGTGAACCTTTCCCTTTGCTTAGGCTGGTTTCAACGTATAAAATCTCTCCGCCAACTGCTGTCCAGGCCAAACCGGTAACAACTCCGGCGAAACTATTTCCCTGGTAAACTTCTTTGGTATATTGTATTACTCCCAAATATTCCTTTATGTCTTCCTTGGTTAAGCCTGAGTTGTAATTCTCGCCGAAAGCGATCTTTTTTGCGATCCGGCGTGCAACTTTTGCAATTTTCTTATCCAGTTCACGAACTCCCGATTCGCGGGTGTAATTTTCGATAATGTGTTGAATTACTTCTCTTGAAAAGCTTACAGCTGTAGCTTCAATACCATGATTTTCAAGCTGCTTTGGAATCAAATGCCGAATAGAAATTTCTATCTTTTCTTCCACCAAATATCCGCTGACTTCTATCAGTTCGAGTCTGTCGCGCAAAGCCGGTGCAATTGTGTTCAGCGTATTGGCGGTTGCAATAAACATTACCTTCGATAAATCATATTCAAGATCAACGTAATTGTCGTGAAATTCAAAGTTTTGCTCCGGATCAAGAACTTCGAGTAAAGCCGAAGCCGGATCTCCGTGAAAATCCTGGGATACTTTGTCGAGTTCGTCGAGGATAAAGACCGGGTTGGATGATTTTGCCTTTTTGATATTCTGCAAAATACGTCCAGGCATGGCGCCAATATAAGTTTTCCGATGTCCCCGAATTTCAGCTTCATCATGCAAACCGCCCAAACTCATTCGGATATAATTGCGCCCAAGTGCTTTGGCTATCGATTTTCCAAGCGAAGTTTTACCAACTCCGGGAGGGCCATACAAACACAAAATAGGCGATTTCATATTGTTTTTCAATTTTAGAACAGCCAGATGTTCCAAAATTCGTTCTTTCACTTTTTCCAAACCGTAATGATCTTCATCAAGAACCTTTGTAGCTCTTTCCAGATCAAAAATATCTTCGGTAAACTCGTTCCATGGCAAATCAAGTAAGGTCTGGCAATAGGCATATTGCACCGAATATTCACCTGCTGCAGGATTTAAGCGTGAAAGCTTATGTAATTCTTTTTCAAAGTGTTTAGCAGTTTCCTTCGACCATTTTTTCTCTTTCCCTTTTTCAGTGAATTCACGAACTTCTTGTTCAGCAGGACTTCCACCCAATTCATCCTGAATGGTTTTCATCTGCTGATTCAGCAAATATTCACGTTGTTGCTGATCGAGTTCGGCTTTTACCTTCGTTTGAATATCCCGTTTCAGTTCAGCCATCTGAACTTCGCGCACCAGATAGCTAATGGCTTGAATTCCACGTTCTTTTATGTCGCTAATTCCAAGAAGAACCTGCTTTTCCTCAACTTTCAGATCGGTATTTGAGCATACGAAATTTATCAGGAAGGTAGAATTCTCTATGTTTTTAACTGCAAAAGATGCTTCGGGTGAAACATGCATCGAATATTGGGCAATCTTAATCGACAGATCTTTTAACGAGCCCACTACAGCAGAAAATTCAACTGAATCGTCTTGGGGGCGTATATCATCCAGCGGATTTATCCGGGCTTTAAAGTACGGGAACTCCTGGGTATATTCGATTACTTCGAAACGTTTCTTACCCTGGATTATCACCGAAGTTGTTCCGTCAGGCATTTCCAAAATCTTAAGTACCTGAGCAATTGTTCCTGTTTGATATAAATCGGTTTGTACCGGGTCATCGATGTTTCCATCTTTTTGCGAAACAGTTCCCAGTAACCGGTTTCCACGGAATACTTCCTGAACCAATTGAAGTGATTTTTGTCGTCCAACGGTGATGGGCATCACAATTCCGGGAAACATAACTGTATTCCGCAAAGGAAGTATTGGCAAAATGTCAGGAAAATCAACATTGGTCAACTCTGGGTCATCCTCATCAGTCAGAATCGGAATAAACTCTGTTTCATCTCCCATCAAGTTGGTAATTAATATATTCTGCATAATCTATTGTTTTCACTCACAAAAAAAACGGTTAATTCACACATGACATACTGACCGGCAAAGGTCTGTAATAAAACTTGCGCTGAGTTTTGCAATAGCCATGCCAAACAGCGAATCAGGAGCATATTACCAGCAATATCGGAAAATATCGGTATTTCGGAGATTGTATAAAAATAAAAAAGCTCCGTTGATGCGAAGCTTTTTAAATATTATTTCGAAACAGGATTATTTTTTCCTGTTTTCCATGTGTTTCGAGTATCTTGTGTTGAATTTATCAACACGACCTGCTGTATCAACAAGTTTCATCTTTCCAGTATAGAATGGGTGTGACGAACTGGAAATTTCAAGTTTCACTACCGGGTATTCAACTCCTTCAACCACTTCTGTTTCCTTTGTGTTAACAGTTGATTTGGTTATAAATACATGACCGTTTGACATATCTTTGAATGCAACAGTACGATAATTTGCTGGATGTATCCCTTTTTTCATCTGTGAATGTTTTATTTTTAATTGTCTAATGGAATTTGCACGATGGATTTTCTTAATTACGATCAAGACCAACTGCTCATTTCATTTTATTAATCTCTTTATTTGTGTTTTTTAACGGCTTGCAAAGATACATATCGGATTAGATTTTCCAAACATTTCGGTTTTAAAATTCCTCGTTTTTCGAATTTAATCTTCCTGACCAATGATTGGAGCTCTTTTGAAGGGCTTATTCCGGTCAAAAAGATAGCGCATGGTGTAATGTGTTTTAGTTTGAACACCGCCAACTGACTTATAAAGTGCAATAATTTTAGGGTTAAAGTCTCCTGCCCACGATAATTCAACTTCCTTATATTGAGGTTTATGCTTCATTAATTTATCCTGATGCCAGAAAATCGCTGATTCGATTCCTGATTTCTGGTATTTTGGACTCACTCCCATGATCAGAATGCGGGTGCGGGTCATTACTTTCATCCGCCTGTAATATAGAAATTTCAGAATGTTGATAAAATTCAACTTCCCATTCAGTTTTTTCAGAATCTGGTTAATATCAGGAATCATTACAAACAAGGCAATTGGAATTCCATCGTGGTAAGCAAACCATACCATTTCGGGGTCAAGGATAATTTTAGAGGACTGGATGAAATCCCGAATTTCATCTTTGTCAAGTGGCTGAAAATGTTCGTGAAAGCGCCATGCTTCATCATAAATATAACAGAAATCGTCAATGAATTTTTCGACCTTGGCAAACGAGAAATGTTCAAACGTATAGCCGGGTTTCTGAGCCACCCAGCCAGCTATTTTCCAAAAACGTTCCGGAAAAGGTTTTGAATAATCGAGATGATAACTGAACTGCTGAAAATATACTTCGAAACCATATTGTTTGAACAAATCGACGTAATACGGTAAGTTATAAGGCATTCCAAAACCCTGATGCATGTATCCTTCGGCCAGTAGTCCCCAGTTTATGTAATTTTCGCCAAAATTAACCGGCCCGTCCATGGCTTCCATTCCGCGTTCTTTCAGCCATTCACGAGCTGCATCGAACAACATTTGGGCAGCTTCAAAATCATTAACACACTCAAAGAAACCGCATCCACCGGTAGGTTGCTCAAAGGTGTGGACTTTTTTTCGGTTAAAAAATGCTCCAATGCGCCCGAGTAATTGTCCGTTGTCATCGGTTACTACCCAACGAATGGCTTCTCCTGTTTTAAACGAAGGGTTTTTGGCAGGAGTGAATACATCTTCGACCATCCCATGCAAGGGACATGACCAATTTGGGTCGTTTTTATAAATCAGATGCGGAACCTGATGAAAAAGTTTTTGTGTCTGTTTATCAGTTACTTCTATGATTTGCATGGATTTAATATTTGAATTTAAATTTACTATGTTTGTATCATCACGATTCGTTATTCTTCAATAATTGGCAACCGTTCGAAAGGTTTATTTCTGTCGAACAGATATCGTAAGGTTTCGTGAGTTTTTGCATGTTTACTTCCAACTGAATTGAAAAGAGCAATCATTTTCGGGTTAAAATCACCAACCCAACTCAATTCAATTTCTTTAAACCACGGCTTTTTTTGAAAGACTTGCCTAAGTTGCCAAAAAATTCCTGATTCAATGCCCGAATTCTGAAATTTCGGAACTACGCCCATCACCAAAACCCGGCATCGGGTCATTGTCTTTTTACGTTTCAAATATATCAACTTAAGTATATTGAAAAGGTTAAGTTTCCCATTTTTTAATTGTTTTAAAATCTGGTTCAAATCCGGTATCATCATAAAAAATGCAATGGGCTCTTCCTTATAATAAACATACCAGATAAACTCTTCTTCAATTACCAGATGGGCATCTCTAATTAATGTCTCCAGGTCTTTCCGGTCAATAGGTTTGTAATTTGAATGTTTGTACCATGCCTGCTGATAAATGGTCATGAAATCAGAGATGCAACGATTCTGTTCTTTAAAAGAAAAGGTTTTATAATGAAAATCCTTCTTCCGGGCTACCCACTCAGCGATTTTCCAAAACCGTTGGGGCAAATCGGGGTTGGTAATATCCAGATGATAGCTAAATTGCTGATAATATGTTCGAAATCCGTATTCGGCAAACAGCTTTTTGTAATAAGTAGGATTGTAGGGCATGCCAAAACCTTGCTGCTGAAAACCATCGACCAGTAATCCCCAGTTGAAGAAATTTTCCCCGAAATTTACCGGGCCGTCCATTGCAGTAAAACCTTTGCCTGTTAACCAGTTGCGGGCAGTATCAAAAAGTAGTCTGGCAGCTTCGTAGTTGTCAAAACATTCAAAGAAACCAATACTTCCGGCTTGTTCGTTGCCTTCTTCAATTTTACTACGGTCGTAAAAAGCAGCTATCCGGCCGATAACTTGATTTCCATCTTTAACAAGCCACCGGTGGGCGTTTCCATTGATAAACCCCGCATTCTTTTGTGAATTGAAGACGTCCTCAATCATCATCCGTAAAGGGTGAACCCAATTTTTATCGTTTTGATAAATCAGAGAAGGCAGATTATGAAATGCTTTAACAGTTAGTCTGTCAGTAACAGGAATAATTTTCATAGAATACTTCAATTTCCTTCGTTTGGGAAGCCGAAAATAATATAAATGGGTTGAAAACAAAAACAGGGACCGAAGTCCCTGTAAAATATCCTGATTAACAATGAGCCAAAGGTCAAAGAACGATTTTCTGACTAACAGGAAAAAGTCAATAGTCATTGGGGAAAAGTTTAAGAGTGATTTTTCGAATGACTATTGACTATTTGCAATTGACAATCAGATAGATATCATTTCAATACCAAATACATTTTGACAGGATTGTGATAGACTATTCCTGACAATTGGAATTACCTTTTTCATTCATCAGGCTGACCATTTTGTCGATGAAGAACTTCGGTGCAGCCATCGGTTTGTTCGTCAGTGAATTGAAAAATGCAAGAACGACTTCTCCTGAATTGATTAATTCTCCTTTTTCGTTGTAAATCTCGGTCTTGATCGGAAACTTAACTTTTGGAATTGTATCGACAATTGTTTTTACAGTTAACAAATCGTCGTAATATGCTGGTTTAAAGTAGTTTATTTTTAGGCTTCGGGCAGGAAGCATGATGTTCATTTCCTCCATCTGTTTGTAAGTAAATCCCAGATCGCGAATCATTTCGGTTCGTCCTATTTCGTAATACCTTGCATAGTTACCATAATATACTACGCCCATTTGATCCGTGTCCTCGTAGTAAATTCTGATTTTGGTTTCAGTAATAATCATTGTTTTATGCAAAAAAAAGTGAGTTATTTGAATGGAGAATTGTGCTCTTTCGCCATGTGGTTATAGGTTAGCCTGTCGAGCAGCGATGGAAAGAATTTTCCAATAAAAACAGACAGTTTGCCTTCAACAAAAGTCTGGATCAACTCGCGTTTCCGTTTTTGGATGGCTTGGACAATGTGACGGGCACATTCTTCGGCCGACATCATTTTGCTTTCATCGCGGGGTGTTTCACCTTGTTGTGAACCATCATTTGTGAGGGCAACCTTGCGTACTTCGGAGGCCGTAAATCCGGGAGCTGCAACTAAAACGTGCAATCCTTTTTTCAGGTTTTCGATTCGGACAGTATCTAAAAATCCACGGATCGCAAACTTCGAAGCCGAATAGCCCGTACGTCCCGGAAGACCGACGTATCCGGCAATTGAGATAATGCCAACCAGGCTTCCCTTTGTTTTTAGCAGGTATGGCAAAGCAAATTTGCTGCAGTAAACCGTTCCGAAGAAATTTACATCCATCAGTTGCCGAATAACTTTCAGATCAACTTCTTCGAAAAGGGCGCGCATCGAAATGCCTGCATTGTTGATCATTACATCAATTTGACCATATTGTTTAATGGTTTCTTCAATCAATGCGCGACAGTCGTTCTCGTCGCTTACGTCGGTTTTTCGAATTAATATTTCTGTATCGGGAAGTTCTTTCTGAAGCTTTTCAAGTAATTCGGTCCGACGGGCGCCCAACGATAACCGGGCGCCTTTGGAAGCAAATTCTTTTGCCAGAGCACAACCAATTCCTGATGAAGCTCCTGTTATAACAACAACTTTGTTTTTCACAGTTTGATGTTTGAGAATTTAGGAAACAAAATTACTTTAAAAAATCCCATGACATGCCAAAAGGAAACAAACTATTGTTTAATTGCGAAAATTTATTCTTTTTTTCGATTAATACCCTGTTGCATTTGCAGAAAAGAAAATAGCTTTTACCTTTGCAGCGCTTTATCAGAAAGGTAAAGCAAATAAGGATGACTCAGTAGCTCAGCAGGTAGAGCACATCCCTTTTAAGGATGGGGTCCTGGGTTCGAATCCCAGCTGGGTCACTTTTAAAACCACAAAGCTCTGTAATCGAAATGATTGCAGAGCTTTGTGGTTTTCGGAAAGGTACGAATATGCACCAATTCGCAAACTAAACGAGACGATATCGAGTTCTATCTTTGGAAAATTCAAAACAGATCTTGATAATCGATGTAAGATTCTGAAAATTAATTGGTTTGATCTATTGGTGCGTTTTAATGTTTTGAAATGAGCTCTTTTTATCTGAAGTTGATTCTAAGTTTCCTAGAAAAATTTCTGATTATTAATTTGTTAACTGCATATATGAAGAATCATCTTTGGGCATAGCTTGGAAATAATTCTTTTGCCATATTATCAGGATATTACATGAAAGTAATTCATTCACTTGAATTGATGCTTTATAACACGAACATCTGTTTTGAGATCAATAATTGATCATTTAGCTTTGTATGGCATACCAGAACAGAACAGACAAATATGCAGACCTTTTCAAATGACGGAAACTTGTTTTTACCAGCGTTTCATATTGGTAATTTTTTTCTCGAAATCACATCATATCATGCGATCAGGAATAAGAATGTAGACAAGAAAATTGACATAAAAATCTGTATTTCAAATCATTTAATCTCATCAGGAAAAATTTCCGAAGTAATTTACGCGTTGGGAAAAGATTTATTTCTGATTTTCTCTCGAAGTGTGAATACAATGAACCAGAGGAACCATTTGGTAAAAGAAAGTGTTTGGCCGACCGTTCTTTTAATAATGGTTCAGCGCCCAGTCTCAGGAACACAAATATTGAGACTCAACTGCCTGCTTACTTTTCATTGCCCCAACCCAACCATCTTTTCTGTGTCAAAAAAATTTTTCTTCTGTATACGCCGAACAGATGGGCTGAAACGGACAAGATATTTAAAGTAAACATTTGATAACCAATATTTACCAAGTACTGATATTCAGCAATCAATTAGCTGTTTGTTGGTAATTGCTACGAACGACCTAACACCGGGATTCAATTGGGCCGACTGCAGGGCTCAATTCGAACCTGGAATTTAACCTTAACAAAAGTAATTTTTGTGACCTCTGAAACTGAATATGCTTGTTCCCGATCAGGACAAATACTCAGTATCACGAAATCGTAACAATTCCAAAAATGGAATAACATTTTAGTCTCAATTTAAAAA
>Ga0302296_1003331_pt1 | contig 10361 bp, 8 predicted proteins | sample III_Fen_N3_1_FD_194546 | JGI IMG/M metagenome (GOLD analysis project Ga0302296, IMG submission 194546) | Peat permafrost microbial communities from Stordalen Mire near Abisko, Sweden - III_Fen_N3_1 | ecosystem: Environmental > Terrestrial > Soil > Wetlands > Permafrost | place: Sweden: Abisko... | reverse complement strand
TCAAGATCTTGGCGAAGATAGCTCTCCAATGGTCGTGACGCAGAACGAGTTTATGCGCCGGATGAAGGATATGTCGAAAATGCAAAACGGCATGAGTTTTTACGGCGATATGCCTGATAGTTACAATCTTGTTGTCAATCTAGGCCATCCGCTTGTTAAAAAGATTATTGCCGAAAAGCAGGCAATACTGACCCCTGAATTGGTACCGACCACTACCGAAATTCTGAAATATAAATCAGAAAAAGAGGCCCTAAAAAAGCTCAAAGAGGGGAAAAAAGAGGAAGAAGTTCCGCAGGAGGAAAAAGACCTTTTAAAAGAGACGGAAAACAAAATTTCGGCGCTTGAAGATACTAAACGCAAAAAACTTGAAGCCTTCGGCACTGAGAATAAATTAGCAAAGCAACTGGTCGATCTGGCACTTTTAGCCAACAATATGTTGCGCGGTGAAGCATTAAATAATTTTGTGAAACGGAGTGTTGAATTAATAAAATAACTCAACGTTTTATAGTTGACAAATTTGACATTTAAAAAAAGCCTGCTTCCGATCAGTGAAGCAGGCTTTTTTGCGATTCATAGCCAGAAAACTATAAGTGACGTGCAAATATTGGTTTTGACAGCTAAAATATATTAATGAATTTACGCAAGTACATCGAGAGCACTTCTATATAAATTCTTCCCTTTTGACGGATCTGCATGCGAACTAGGCCCCGCAATACAACCACCTTCACAGGCCATTACTTCAATAAAATTGCCGGTTCCCTTACCCTTGCAAAAACCCTTTAAAAGACTCATTGACTTTTTATTGAGCCCTTCAATCTGAACAGCTTTAATATCAACCCTCAATCCAGTAGCTTTAACCGCTTCAATGACCCCTCCGGCACGACCAAATCCCCGGCTCTCTTTTGTTATCCTATCCAAAGAAGAATGTTCACATTCATCGATAATTATATCAAATCCCTTGAAAAACGCCCCAAGTTCTTCAAATGTCATCACAAAATCAACATTTGGATCTTCAATCGCCTCTTTACGTTTGGCGATGCAGGGACCTATAAACACAATTTTAGCTTCGGGATATCTTTCACGGGCAATCCTAGCAGCATAATGCATTGGAGATCGTGTGTGAGAGATATATGGTTTCAGTTGGTTTAGATGTTTATCGACAGTTTGCACATAGGCCGAGCAACAGGAGGTAGTCATAAATTGTTGTCCAGCCTCAAGTCTTTCTTTTAGTTCAGCAGCTTCGTTCTGAGTTGTTTCCATCGCACCCAAAGCAACCTCAACAACGTCATGGAAACCAAGTTTTTTCAAAGCAGAAACCAATTTCCCGGTTTCACAATTGAATTGGCCCATGATTGAAGGTGCCGGAAGTGCAATTACCTGCTCCCCGTTGAGAATAGCCTTAAAGATATCAATAACCTGAGAAACTTCGAATATCGAACCAAACGGACAAGCGTTAACACATTTCCCGCAGTAGATACACCTTGTATCATCGATGTGTTCGACTCCATTTTCATCCTTTTTAATCGCTCCCACCGGGCAGGCTTCTTCGCAAGGTACAGGGACATATACAATTGAATGATAAGGACAAACATCCTTACAAATTCCACAGTTAACACATTTATCAGGATCAATATTTGCCTGTCCGTTTTTACCAAAGGTGATGGCATTACGCGGACAATTCATCTGGCACGGACTTGCCACACAACCACGACAAAGATTTGTAACAATATAACTGGTGTCAATGCAGGCAGTACAGGCCTCATCTACAACAGTCAATATTTCATTTCTCGGTTTTTTACGTTCCAGAGCTTTTTTTGCATATTCGGACAAAGGAGTTAATTCGTCGGTCTCTTCTTCAGGCAGGATACCCATTATTGGCATCAATTTGTATTTGACGACAGCTCTCTCTTTATAGATGCAGCATCTTAACTGAGATTTTCGTTTGCGGGGAGATATTTCGAGCGGAATCCTGTCTATTTTATCAAGTAATTCACCGGTTTTTAAAAATCCGGCCACCTTTGCGAGAAGATCCCGCCGGATAATCATCGTATTATTTACGTATGCCATAAGAACACCTATTTCAATTGGGCGTACAAAGATAGTTAAATTTTAATAAAAACATGTTATACAACATGTTTTTCACTTTGTATGCCATTTCTGAAAATCAAAAATTCTTAAACGTAAAAAGAGGGCATCGAGTGACGCCCTCTTCTAACCTAACCTAACTAACCTAAATCCTATGAAAAAACCTGCTCTTAAGCAACTGGGACAAATGTACATCAGAAAACCTCAATCTCCAAAAAATCATGGTTAATTAACGTTAAACTTTTTGTAATTATTACAAAAGCTGATTTTAATCATCAAAACACCTGTACTTTACGAACCAATTATTCGAAAAATGGACTAAAAAGGACTTTCCGCGTAACAATTCCTGGGAATAGATCACTTCTTTGTATTCTATTCCCCTACCTCAACGATTTTTTCTTCACTTTGCCATAGACCATGTTTCGTGCAATAGACATGTGCAAGAAGTTTCATCGTTTTGGTAGGAACAACATAAAAGTCTACCTCAACCTGACTGGGTGCCCCACCCTGGGTTCCGGCAAGAAAAGAGGCTTCAGCCAACATCCGTTCGCCATCCCAAAGTTGAACCCAGCTGATATAATGATCAAAATCATCAGGGTGTTTGTATTCGTTTCCAATTTTAACCTTCACTTTAAATTTTTCGCTCTTGGTGGCCTGACTTTCACAATGAATAAAAGCAGAATGACGATCAATAAAATCGCGTTTTGCTTCACGCTCAATCTGGGAAATGTCCTCGTAACGGTTGATTTTCATTTTTTGAGTTTTTATGAGTTTTATAATTTGTTGACTGAGATACTTCGGCTTAGTGTTTTGAAAGATAATCAGCAACACCATCAGCCGAAGCCTTCATCGCGTCTTTCCCTTCCACCCAATTTGCCGGGCAGACTTCGCCATATTCTTCAAAATGGCTCAGCGCATCAACCATCCGTAAAGCTTCATCCACATTACGACCAAGTGGTAAATCATTAACAAGCTGATGACGCACAATACCATTCTTATCAATCAGGAACAGGCCACGATAAGCAACCGGTGCTCCAACAAAAACAGATTTACCGTCTTCATCAATATCATATTCGCCGGCAAGGACGCCATAATTCTCAGAAATAGTTTTCGAGAGATCCGAAACGATCGGGTAGGTCACGCTTTTAATTCCACCATTCTTCTTTTCGGTGTTTAACCAAGCCCAGTGCGAAAACTGTGAATCAACTGAACATCCTACAACTACAGCATTCCGTTTTTCAAACTCCGCCAATTTTTCCTGAAATGCCAACAGCTCGGTCGGACAGACAAAAGTAAAATCAAGTGGATAAAAGAAAAATATCACATATTTCTCGCCAATAAACTGGTCCAGTGAATAATTTTCAACGAATTCTTTGCCATTGATCACTGCATTTGCCATAAATGCAGGAGCTTTTTTTCCAACTAATGTGCTCATAAAATAATTTTTAATTTTTAAGAAATAAAACATTCAAACAACATATTTCATTTCGTTATTGTTCATTCGAAATTTAAAATCTACATTTGTCGATCAATACCCGATAATGCAAGAAACCAAAATCAAAGATTATCTTCTGGAGAATGGAGTTCGCCCAATGAACAAACGGGTAAAGATCATGAATTACCTGATTTCCAAGCGGAATCATCCTACTGCTGAAATGATTTACCACGATCTGGTCAACGAAATTGCTGGATTATCAAAAACCACGATTTACAATACGCTGAACCTTTTTGTTCAGGAAGGAATAGTCCGTCCACTCAATATCGACAGTAACGAACTTCGCTACGATTACGACATCTCGCAACACGGTCATTTTAAATGTAAAGCATGTGGCGAGGTTTACGACTTTTCAATGAACAAAGAGTTGTTGCAGGACCTTCGGCTGAAAAATTTCGTTCTCGACGATTATCAGTTTTCGATTAAAGGGGTTTGCTCCATTTGCCAAAAAGGGAAGAGCAACTAATCTTCCTCAATCGGGTCAAGATCATCATTAAAATCTTCATTATTTTTATTGCCTGCAAAATCGTCATCGTCCTGAAGTTCCGATGTTGCCAAAAATGACTCAATCGGCTTAAAATTGGAAGGCACTTCAGTTTTTTCGGAAGCTGAATAAGGAAAAACATCAAGAATCGAGCTTTCGTTGATTCCGCTGATCTCAAAATCGGCCATCATCCCCTGCATCGCCTCAATAATCTGGTCGTATGCCTCTTTGACATTGTTCGAAAATACCAATACTGACTGAGAGGTTCGTTTCTCTTTGCCGCTCTCTTCGTCAATTGTTATAAACGCCACGCGGGCTTTGTACCAACGGTCACCATTATCGGAGGGAATAATTTCGGAAATACGGGTTTTCGAAATTTTAGTGACCATAAACTCGCCACTCACCATCGTCTGAAGTTCTTTATAGATACGACTTTCGGCTTCAGTAAACGATATGGCATCAAGCATATAGGTTTCGCTGGCCTTTTTCTCGTGGCCATCATCGCCCATCTTAATATATTTTGCAGTGCATTCGAACCATGTATTCATCCAAAAATATTTTAGTTATTTACTTTACTATTCTCCTGCAAATGTACCTTTTTTCTGTGTTGATTTTTTCAATGATTGACCGTTTTTGACAGTATTTCATCAAGTTTATTACTAATGAGCTTGCCCCAAATGATATATCCATCACGATTTTGATGAAGAATATCTTTGATAAAAAGTTCCTTCCTTGGCTCTCCGGCTTCATTCAGATAAGCAGAAGCTGTCTCAATAAAATAGGTATTATGCATCTTGCTACACGACTCCTTCAGCATTTGATTGGTTTGCTTTACAACTGGCCAAACTGCCCACCTGCTTGGTGTGGGTGTAATTTCGACAAGAAAGATAGGTTGATCCGGATATTTTTGCCTGACATTCCGAATAATATTTCGAAACAACTTCACCACCTCTCCAGGTGATTTATCAGCAGCACTGCCGGTTATATCATTGGCCTCGAAAATGACAAACGCCCTGAACTGATGCGGATAAACAATTCGACGGACATAAACAGCCAGATCCGAAAATTTCGAACCGCCAAATCCGCGCTGGATGACAGGATATGGGGCAACATCCTCTTTCAGCGTCGACCACAACCTGATGCTGGAACTCCCGACAAAAAGAATTGCATTGGCTGGATCTTTTTCACGTTGATCGAGCTGTTCAAACTTCACAATATCGGCTTCCCACTTTTGGGAGGCCTCTTTCGTATATTTCCGACTAACGTTGCACGAGACAAGAAATCCAGCCAAAAAAAGGATCGAAACGAACAGACGAAACGAATAATTACCAGTTAATCTATTCATAGTTAATACTTAAATGAAATACTGATTAGACATTAATACTGTTCACAAGGTAATAAAAATCGAAGGCTTCTTTATTAAAACTTTAACCTTTTTCCTTTATCCTTTAACCTTTCAGCAAAGTCGTATATTTGCGGCTTATTAAAAATCGTTTATGATCTCAGTTGACGGACTTACCGTAGAGTTTGGCGGCACCACTCTTTTTAAAGATATCTCATTCGTAATTAACGATAAGGACCGTATTGCCCTGATGGGTAAAAATGGTGCAGGAAAATCGACTTTGCTTAAAATTATCGCCGGAAAACGAACCACATCTGCCGGTAAAATATCGGCACCCAAAGATGCAGTCATCGCTTATCTGCCTCAACATTTAATGACCGAAGATAACCGCACTGTGTTTGATGAGGCGGCGCAAGCTTTTGCTAAAATCAAGGAGATGGAGCACGAAATCGAGGCATTGAACCTCGAAATGTCGACACGCACCGATTATGAATCAGAAAGTTATTACGAACTGATCGAACAGGTATCAACCATAAGTGAAAAGTTTTATGCCATCGAAGAGATCAACTACGATGCAGAAGTTGAAAAGATTTTGATCGGTCTCGGTTTTAAACGCGAAGATTTCACCCGGCCAACCAGCGAATTCAGCGGTGGCTGGCGAATGCGGATCGAGCTGGCAAAAATTCTGTTGCAAAAGCCCGACCTGATCCTGCTCGATGAGCCTACTAACCACATGGACATCGAGTCGATCCAATGGCTCGAAGAGTTTCTGATCAATAGTGCCAAAGCGGTCATCATCATCTCGCATGACCGGGCATTTGTCGATAACATCACCACGCGAACCATCGAAGTAACCATGGGGCGCATCTACGATTATAAAGTCAACTATTCTCAATACCTCACTTTGCGGCTCGAACGTCGTGAGCAGCAAATGAAACAGTTCGAGGAGCAACGCCGGATGATTGCCGATAACCAGGATTTTATCGACCGGTTTAAAGGCACCTATTCGAAAACCAACCAGGTGCAATCGCGTGTCAAAATGCTTGAAAAGTTAACATTGGTAGAGATCGATGAAGAAGATAACTCTGCCTTGCGACTTAAGTTTCCCCCATCTCCCCGATCGGGAAATTACCCGGTTGTCCTCGAATCAATGACCAAAAGATACGATGAACACCTTGTTTTTGCCAATGCATCACTCACGATTCAACGGGGCGAAAGGGTGGCTTTCGTTGGGAAAAATGGCGAAGGAAAATCGACATTGGTAAAAGGATTAATGGGCGAAATCGAGTACGAAGGTTCGCTAACACTGGGCCACAATACGATGATTGGCTATTTTGCACAGAACCAGGCATCGCTGCTTGATGAGGAAGTAACAGTATTTCAAACCATCGACGATGTCGCCAAAGGGGATATCCGGACTAAAATCAGGGATATACTCGGCGCATTTATGTTCGGCGGTGATAATATGACAAAAAAAGTAAAGGTGCTTTCGGGTGGTGAGCGCACCAGGCTTGCGATGATTAAACTATTGCTCGAACCTGTGAACCTGTTAATCCTCGATGAACCCACCAACCATTTGGATATGAAGACTAAAGATATCCTGAAAAGTGCACTGCTCGATTTCGATGGCACGTTGATCCTTGTTTCGCACGACCGTGATTTTCTGTCGGGATTGGTCACCAAAGTATATGAATTTGGCAATAAACAGGTGAAAGAGCATTTGGGCGATATCCACAGCTTCCTCCAAAAGAAACGAATGGATACCTTACGCGAGCTGGAACGGAGTTCACAAAAATAATGTGGCAATTCGACGATTCGACAATGTGACAATTGACTTCGTCGAACTTCGTTTCGGCGATTTGAAAATTTGGCAATTGATACATATTGGATATTTTTTTCATTAGTTAGCATCGGATTTATATAAAGAATATTTTTCTTAATTTTGGAATGGCTTAAATCCAATACATTCCAAACTTTAATTTAGAAAATATAACTTTAACTATCTGCTTAATGAAAACAAAATCACTTATTTTAGCTATTTTGCTATCAGGTACAATCTACGGTTACACTCAGGAAGTGGTTATTAAGGAATCGCGCGTGAAAAAATCAAAATGCGTTTCGGGCGATTGTGAAAATGGGAATGGCCATTTTGAATATAGCAATGGCGATCACTATATAGGCGAATTTAAAGAAAAGAAATTTAATGGAAAAGGAGAGTTCGATTACGCTATCGGGGATATTTTCGATGGGAATTGGGTAGATAATAAAAAAAATGGATCGGGAATTTACATGACATCCGACAATTCGGCTTTTGGTATCGTTGAATATGATGGCGATTGGAAGAATGATATAATTGACGGAAAAGGATTCCTGTTTTATAAGAAAGATGGAAAAACTTATGCCTGCGAACTTTTAGATGGAAAATTTGAAGGAAAAGATCTTATTTCTTACAACTCCGATAAAAGCATTTCATTTAAAATAAATGAGATAACGAATAAAAATGATGCTGTCACTAACAAAGAAACCATTACAGTTTCATCCAATCTGGAAAATATCAAAAAAGAATCCAAATGCGTTTCAGGCGATTGCGACAATGGGTGGGGTCGATATAATTTTAGCGATGGGTCTTACTATCAGGGTAAGTGGAAAGATAAAAAACGAAGCGGCCAGGGTATAAATGTATGGCAGAGTGGTGAAAGCTATGTCGGAGAGTGGATAAATGATTTAAGGAATGGGCAGGGAACAGCTACTTATCCTGATGGCACAAAAAAAACAGGTATATGGAAAGATAACGTTTATTTAGGTGCAAGTGCCCCGACGCAAACAGACCAAAGCAAAAAGGTTGATATCCAAAAGAACAGTACCGATGAAGAGTTGGATAAATTAATAAACGATTTGAAAGCTGATGCGGCCTTGAAGAAAAATAATTTAAATAGCGGGCAGGAAACACTCAACCCGTCACAAACAAACGAGAATAAAGCGGTTTATGCATCGAAAGATGTTGTCAATAAAAGGATAGATGATTTGATAAACAAATTCAAAATTCATACTGGAGCTGAGAATAAAGACAATTTTAAAAGTGAGCCACAAACTCTCAACCTACCCGGTGGCAATAAATATGTTGGGGAGCTTATTAACGGTAAACCAAATGGTCATGGTACAAATACTTCATCAACAGGCGAAGTGTATGTTGGCGAATGGAAAGATGGTAGACAAGATGGTCAGGGAACTTATACAAATCCAACTGGTTTTAAATACGTTGGTGATTGGAAAGCTGGTTCACCAACAGGTCAGGGAACATGTACCTACCCAAATGGAGATAAATATGTTGGTGGAATTTTGAATGCTAAAAGAAATGGACAGGGAACATTTACGAACTCAAATGGTCTTAGTTATGTTGGTGAGTGGAAAGATGACAAAAAAAGTGGACAGGGAACATTTACTTACAAAGATGGCGGGATCTACATTGGTCAATGGAAAGACGATAACAGAAATGGACAGGGAACGCTTACCTTACCCAATGGCGTAAAATATTTAGGTGAGTGGAAAGATAATAACAGACATGGTCATGGAACATTTTCATTGCAAAATGGCGATAAGTATGTGGGTGAATGGTATAGCGATAAGATGAACGGACAAGGAACATACACCTATTCAAATGGAGATACATATGTAGGTGAGTGGAAGGATGGATTAAAAAATGGTCAGGGAACCTACAACTGGCAAGGTGGGGAAAAATATATAGGTGGATGGAAAGATGGATTAAAAGATGGTCAGGGAATTTATTATTACCCGAATGGAACAAAAGAGACAGGGGTATGGAAAAATGATGAATTTATCTCATCTCAATCAAACGCACCTGTTAATGTCCAACAGACGGATAATGAAATTCACTATACATCATTTACTTGTTCAGATGGCACCAAATATGTTGGGCAAGTGAAAAATGGTGTAATAAATGGTCAGGGAACAGTCACTTTCAAAGATGGAGGAAAATATGTGGGCCATTTTTTAGATGGTAACAGATCGGGACAGGGTACATTTACATGGGCAAATGGCACAAGATATGAAGGCGAGTGGAAAAACAATAAACGACACGGGGGAGGAACATCGTATGATGCAAATGGAAATATTACATTTACGGGCGACTGGAAAGATGATAAACCACTCAAAAAAGGAGAAAAATTTTACGATGAAAATGATTTGAATTCATATTATGATGATAGTGATTTATAATCTCATTAATAGGATAATCTTAGCAATATGAAAACAAAAACACTCTTTTTAGCTATTTTATTGTCGTCTGCATTTTATTGCCTTGCACAGGAAGGATGGGTGATTGATAAAAGCAGTGGATGTAAATGTTATACCTACGGAAATGCCTCCTCCCGAACAATGAAATGGGATGGCGCCTGCGTCGATGGTTATATTAACGGACAGGGTAAATGTGAAATGTACCAGGGTGATAAATTAATTTATACCTATGTCGGAAATGCTGTAAATGGCAAACTGAATGGTCAGGGAACACATACTGCCGCAAATGGAGATAGGTATATTGGTGAGTGGAAAGACAGCAAACAAAATGGCCAGGGAACAAGAATTTTAGCAGAAGGGAGTCAATATACCGGCGAATGGAAAGATGGCAAGATCAATGGTCAGGGAACGGGAACTTTTTCAAATGGCGATAAATACGTGGGCGAATGGAAAGATGGCGCACCTGATGGTCAGGGAACCTTTACTTATTCAAATGGCAATATCTATGTTGGTGAATATGTAAATGGTCTGAAATCGGGCGAGGGAACATTTACATGGCCAGGTGGCGACAAATATGTGGGTGGATGGAAAAATGATAAATATAATGGCCATGGAACATATACTCATTCGAGTGGACATATATATATCGGTGAATACCTGGATGGTAAAAGAAGTGGGCAGGGAACACTTACCTGGCCTGG
>Ga0302296_1003330_pt1 | contig 10362 bp, 12 predicted proteins | sample III_Fen_N3_1_FD_194546 | JGI IMG/M metagenome (GOLD analysis project Ga0302296, IMG submission 194546) | Peat permafrost microbial communities from Stordalen Mire near Abisko, Sweden - III_Fen_N3_1 | ecosystem: Environmental > Terrestrial > Soil > Wetlands > Permafrost | place: Sweden: Abisko... | reverse complement strand
TGCGAATGAGTTTTCGCAATTGTATTCGATCGAACCGGTATCGGTCATTTTCTTAATGTTTATGCCTCCGAACAAGTCTTCAACCGTGGTAGCTTCAGAAAGTGATTTAATAAATACACGATCTTTCAATTCCGCACATGAAAACAATTCGTCACAAACTTCTGATTTACCAAATCCGCCCTTACCATACAATATAAGATTCATATTATTTGCTAATGCATTTTTGATAACCTGAGAAGGGCCACTCATGTTAATAAATTTCTTGCTGATAATCTGATAAATCTTGTCAGAATTTTTATATTCATTCAACAAAATATCTCCAAACTCAGCAATTATGCTTTTCTTCACTTTACGGAATTTTCGTCCGTCAATTTCTTCGTCAATCCAGGTTCCTTCTGATATATATGCACTGTCGTCCTGAATAACGAAATCAAATGTATTTTTATCAATTACGATAAATTTACTCGTCTTGATTCCGAAATGTTTTTCAGTCTCCATTGGACTAATCAGATAATTTTCACTGCTTGTTTTTATATTCATTTTGATATGTTTTATTTTTGATTAACAGGGTAACTCTATTCTGTTAATGACGTTAATAATAGTGATAGTTATTTGAACTTATGTTCAATTTGTTAGTCAGATGAGATTCGAACTCACATACTCTCCTATTTCTAGGAGCCCCATGTACCTATGTGGACACTGACCTTCCTTCAATTAACCATTTCATTAAATATCGACAATGCTTTTGCATAGCCACTACCTTTAACTAAATCGCTAATATCTTTTGTTTTGTACTTCTTATTGATAAAGAAAAAGTCAAGATCGAATTTTTTAACAAGTTTCCTTGCAAATTCTAACCCAGCTCTATCTCTATCATAAAAAAGTATTATTCTTTTGAATCTTCTTTTCAGGTTGTTCATTACGATTTCTGGAATCATCGTGCTTTCACTCGATGGAGCAATTGCATCATATCCCATTTCGCTTAGAACCATTACATCCTTTAATGACTTAGTAATAATGAGTAACTCTCCTTTTTCGGGTAGTTGTTCAAATCCTTGTATATCGAGGGCGTTTAAATTCCCTCTCCATTTAATCATTTTAGATCCAAAAGGTTTATATATTTTAAACTTGTTAAACACTTTGTAACAGTACAAAGGGCTTTCTATTTCGTATGTACCTTTTACTATTCCATTTATTAAAAACTTAGAAATTGGGCTAACATTGTATGTCTTAAGGGTTTCTTTAGATATTCCAAAACTATTCCAAAATTTAATGTCAGTAAGATTTAGTGGCTTTCTGACAACGTTTATAATTGTGTCTTTAATTAATCTTTGTTTGTTCTCTGACGACAACATTAATTTTAACCCATTGATATTCATATCCTCTGAAATTACTTTCAAAGTTTCTTCGTAGGTCTTTAGGTTTTTTAGTCGCTTAACAAATTTAAATACGTTTCCGCAGTCATCACTTGCTAGATCCTTATATAGCAAATCACCCGTTTTCCTACTTACAAAAACACCAAATGATGGGTTATTGTCTTCTCGCAACGGGCTATTATATATGTAACCTATTTTAAAATCACCAATATACTTTGAAAAAATATCATAATCTGTTACTTTTTCTAATATACTATTCATTGTTATCTTATGCTCTGCGCTTTGATTTAGGACAGTATTGGTATTATACATACTAATTTACATTTCGGCTTAGAAAGGCGCTGTAAAGGCTCCAGGAGCTGTCACAGGGGCACTGAACGTTGAAGCTGCACTTGCAGTTGCTGGTTCTTTGTCTCCGATTTCTGGTCGCGTAAATACATCAATATTCAAAGGCTTGATTTTCGATTTATCAGCCGGAATATCCATGCTTTCAATGAAGGTATATTTAGCATATTTAGGTAATGAAGTCCAGCCTGTTGCTCCATAAATAACCTTCACTCTTAGCAATTTAGTTTTGTCTACTGCGTCCATTAGGGATTTCACCCATGAATATAATTCGTCAAATTCGCTAAAAGTATAATTTTGTAATGTTTCTTTTTCGTAGAAGCAACCCATTATCTGCAATATTCTTGCAACTTGATTGTTTGCTTTTTTGGCAAATTCCTCATCGGTATCTTCTGATCTTTTATTTGGTTCCCATTCTGTATGGGTTAACTTGGCTCCGTTTTTTACAAATTCGAATTCAAGGAATAAATTGCCCCCTGTGGAGCGTTCTTTTCTCACGTTGACAAAGTTTACATTTTCGTGAATACCTCCCTCTAAGAAGGCAATGTCGTTCTTTTCAACGCCAAAAGCGTTTATTGTACTAAATATCATAATATTGTTTCTTTCTATTAATCGTTAAATGGCAAAAATACTTCATCCCAATAAGTAGTAATAACATTATCCTTGTCAGAATCTGCTATTACTATTTTCTTACCTCTTAAGTGTGGCGCTCTTGCTTCCCTAACTGAATTTATCCCTCCTTCAAATGAAATTATAGTCTCATTTGTTTTCCTATATACATATCCCACTGCGTCTGCTTCTCCGCAAACTATATCGCCAAGTTTTCCAACCAAATCTATTTGCATTTCAGATAATTCTTGACCGTCTTTAGTTATTAGACTATCTTTCGTATGTCCTATCAGAATAAAATGATCTGTTAGATTGCGAAAGTTATCTATTACTGTTTTAACAGCCTCCCTCAAGTATAAGTATCCTGCACCTTTCTCTAATGTTCTCACATCGGTTCCTGTCCAGTTCTTTGCTATTGGGTTCATTCGATACAAGCTAGCGGCATATGGTAAACACATGTCTTCTAGTCTTGTAGCGTTATCTATTGCAATGTAATCGTATGGTTTTTTTCCTGTTTCTGCAATTTTTGCTTTGATTGCTGTGGCTATTTCTCCAAGATCTGCGACGCTTCTGGCTTGAATAGCCATTGCTTCTAAAAATTCAGATCCACCTTCAAGATCTACGATTAGGCAGTTTTCTAAAGTGGATAATAATGTTGTTTTTCCAGTTTTCGGCTTTCCAAACAAGATTAAGAATCTTGGATTCAATATTTTTGGTATGTTCTTTATTGTTGGTAGTATAACCATTTTACTGTTTCTTTATTAAAGGAGCAGATGGTTTTTAATTTGATAGAATTGATAATATTTGATAGGTTTTGATATATTCATCTGCGCATTTAGATTACGCAAATATATTTTCGATAGTGACAGTATATTCAGTGACATACTGAGGTTTACGGATACTATAAAAAGATGGAAATGCAATTGCCTTTGGGATTATGGCGTAGCCAACTTTTGTACAAGAAGCGAATTCTTCTACATCAGTGATATTACCACAAAGTGGGCATGTTGCATATGTCGAGTAACGGTTGTTGCTTGACGTGGTAGGTTTGTTATTCGAAGCAAACATTGCTAAATGTTTCAGTGCTCCTGAAGTTTCTGTCATTAAATCGTAATTCGGCATATTGTGGCCGTCTTTTAGATAATTCAAATCTTCAACCCAATTTACATCGTGTGTTTTACTAGTACCAAAAGTTAAATGCGTTCCTGCTGGAGCATAATCAACACCCTTAATATCTCTTCCAAGAATATTTTTATATGGGGTATCAATACCTGCTACTGTTAACCATGGACATGCCGAAATGATTGTTTCAACAAATGCTGCTTTTTTCAAACCGAATCTGTCTTGTTTCTTTGTTGGCAATGTTACTGTAAAATTATATGAAGTATTCATGTTGTGTCTTTTTAAATTTTTATTTCTAACTGTTGTTGGGGCTTCTCAACATCGTCTTCTTCTGGTTCTTTCAGGTTATTGTACTTTAAGTCATTGATAAATTTCAATATCTTAAGGTCTCCTTCTCTGTTTTTTCAAATTTGTTATCGTATAGACTCTTTATTCTATACATCTGCAATTTCTTTTTGTTATATTTGCAGTTCAGACTATATCATCACCCATTTAGGGTGTCTGGCGCTCGTGGGTATGTATATTCTGCATTGCAGTTTCAATACCTAGTCGTTGAACCTTGCGAAATCATTTAGATTAAGCCTTGGCTGCTGATTGTCTACTTCTAGATTTTCCAGCAATTCACCAAATTTTCGATGCCGATTACGCGGCAAAGTTCCAATAATAGTTTCCAGCGCTTTTTATTACATTATGTAGCGCTTTAGATATACTTGTTTTTTCTATATTTAACAGTTCTCCTGCCTCTTTTATTGAATTAAACTTTATTTTTTTATTTGTCTCTTTATTTGTTCCTTCTATTTTTTTCATATTTAATTTTGCAATTTCGACATAATTTAAATGAGGTGGAATTTTTCCTTTTTTTGACAAAGAAAATTTTATTCTAGATTCAATTGGCCATTTTTTTCCTAAATTGGTTTCGCAATCTATTCTTATGTTGTATCCAAATTCTCTATTTGTTGAGTTTAATTTTTTTATCCAGAAGGTTTCTTTTTCTGATAAATCCAACAGGGTTTCTATAAATTCTAATACTTTGAAGTCTAGATTTTCTTCCCCATACTTGTTGTATGCAGATTGTAAATGACTATTCCAATGTATATTCCTTCTAAGCATGTAAAAATGCTGTCCTTTTCTTCTATAGTGTCCTATTGCGGATCCTATGTATAATTTTCCATTGATTAAATTTTCAATGCAATATATACATGGTTTCCCATTTTTCTGTATATTTAATTTCTTCATATAATCTTGTTATACTAATATAACGTAATTAAATGAAAAATGTTCCCTATTCTTCTTAGAAAATGGAGGTATACACAATCTTTTACGGGAAGATTGTTGTATCCATAGGATAATAATCCTAGGACTTCAGGTCTGTGTATAACTATAACATAATCTGAACCTTGAAAAACGGCGTCACTTGATGACAAGTCGCTGCGCTGAGGGTAATGAAGTGAACTATTGTTTAGCCTTTCGGGTGATTCAATATTTCTGTTCATTTGTGATATCTGTATAATAGAAGTTTTACCAACTTTCTTGGCTCCTATTAGTTCTTTTTCTAAATCCACTATAATTTCTCTTTCTCCGCCGGTTCCACTTCCTCTAATTAATAGAGTATGGTCGATAATGACTACAAGCCATTTTCCTTTTGCTAGTGTATCTTGAAAAAATTTAATTGTTGTTGCTATTTCTGCTACATTCCCAGGCGAATCCACATAATAAATTGGGTAACTCATTATGGTTTTTGCTTGTTCTTGTATTCCCGCATACTCTTCGTCCGTTACAAGCCCTTTTTCTGAGGCGCTATATAACTCTGATGTGGTTTTCTTTAGCTTGTATGATAGTTTCCTTCCTACTTGCCTGCTTGATAGCATTTCAAACGAAAATGATAGTATTACTATGTCTTCGTGCGGATTTAAATCAATAAGATCAGTTTCTAAAGTATTAACAAATGACGACTTCCCTGAGCCAGATACGCCTGCTACGGCATATATTGCATTTGGTTCAATTCCTCCCATTGCTAGTCGGTTGAATTTAGGCCATCTCGTCGCCAAGGAGTTTACCTTCTTGGTTCGTCTGTCGTGAATATAATTAACAATCTCATTTGTTGCGGTTGATATATGCCTGTAACCAAGCACTTTACTACTCGATGGCTGTACCATATACCTCCCCCGCATGTTTTTGAATCTTTTTATCTTTCATAAACTCATCATATAATAACCATTCTTCGGATAGCAGCCATTTAGCCATCCTCTTCATGTACCCTAATGAATTTCCTCTCTTCCTAGTCTCCACTTCGAATTTGAGACAATCCATTAAATGATCATGTTTGGTTTTACTTTTACCAACTATTTTATCATAATACTTTCTACAGCGAGATATGTCTCCTCGTAGATAATCCTTTAAGCCATCATTTCTCAGCACGGATGCTGGGTATGCCTCAAAGAATTCAGTAAAATAATCTTTTACTTTAATTTTAGTCTTAAAGTTTTCAGTAATAATTAGTTTTGAAAAATCCTTTTCATCAAAAATTGATTCTTTTGTTAATATATCTTTGTCTATTAGGTTATTTATATCATCTTCATCTAATGGCACTACGTCCAAAAGAGGTCTGATTGCAGTTTTGCTCATCAATAAACTAATCAATATAAACTGATTTACTGTAATTCCGAGACGTTTAGCCTCTTCCAAATCTAGTTCTATCAGCATCTTTATTTACTTTTTTAAGTTAAATATGGTGTGATAAGGTTTGAAATGATTTGTTATTCTTTCATTAAAACATTTGTGAAAGCTTGTTCCATTTCTGGGGATATTCTTCCGTTATGCTCTTTCATGTATTTATCTATTGAGATAATATGATCCTTTGTTAATTCGCTGACTTTTCGTGTTAGCGGTTCATCTAAAGGGTTCATGTCTTTGTCGTATATTGAAGTCCAATATAAACATTCTTCTGGTGCAATTCCTTGTGACATTAAAATGTCTGGTTCTTCTGCATGCCAAATCATAATATCATTTGGCACTAATTGCATGTTTATAAGCACTTGGCCTATTCGTTGGTCTGGATTTTCTTTCCAATATTCCGGAACAGTTGGTTTGATTGCATATGCAATTTTTTTATCGTAATAAATTTCTTTATCCAATTTCCATCTGTTGTATAACAGGTCATTCCAATCGACTTTCTTTAAAAAATCATCTATTCTTTCAATTGGTCTCATTTTTCTTTTCCTTTTTATATTCATAAAAAATGAATTTCTCTTCTTTATTTTCACACAATAATATTTCTCCAAATGGACAATTTATTCTTGTTTCTAGTATTTTAATTTCATCTGTTAATATTCTTTCGAGTATTTTGGATTTATTAAAATTAGTATATGATAATAGATAGTTTTTATAATTTATTTTTTGATGAATTGTTAGTTCTGAATATTTCATAATATTCTTATTTGTTAAAGCTTGGGAATTGAACCCAATTACACTTATTCTAGTGTATTTACCGTTGCTCCTTTGTTTGCCTTATGCTGCGTTATCGATTTCTCCGGCATTGAATTTAAGCAAATATGCTTCTAATGCAATTTTTTCTGCATTTAATTCAGTGATTTCTTTGTCTATGAAAGTGCGTGAAAATACCACTTTCTCGGCGTCTTCCTTTTTTGTAGGAATCATAGCCAATTTGATTGCGCGTTCTTTAATTTGCTGCAATAAAAAGATTGAATAAAAAGCGCTGTCTTTAGGTATATCACTCAGATTTTTAATTCCGAAGTTGATTGCCTGAAGTTTGATTTTTGTATCGATTAATTCGATTTCATCTTTTTTGATTTGAGCATATATAGCCTCTAAATTGTATAGTGGCATCATTGCTTCTGGGTATACATTATTATTAATAATAAGGTTCCAAGAAGTTTTGATTTCTGCAATAAGTATTTCGCGAGTTGCGATTAATTCTGTAGGCGTAATTTTAGTAGGTGCTGTCATTTTGATAATTATTTAGTTTTGATTAGTACTAATGGTTAATTATTTGACTTGAAGCAACCTCCCCGTGTTAAATAGCAGGTATCATCCTGTTTATTCCTTTTAAAAAGGGACAAAGCAGCACTTCCCCGTTTAAGGATGGTGCTGCAATATATCTTTTTTGTAATATTCTAAGCCATAAGAAATACTGCTTTTTATATATCGTTATCTTACTTGGCGTAATTGGTTCTTGGAGTTACCCAACCAAATACAGTTCGAATGTCAGGGTTTAACCTCGATAAGTTGCAATATCTGTTACTTAAATTAAAATATCATAATTTTTTAATACTTTTTTCTACCATTCATTATGGCACAAATATCTTCTTTTAGATTCCGCATGCCCATATTTTCATTTCTGAAAATAGTTTCATGTGGTAGAAGCATCCTTTGTTTTGATTCAACAGTTATCCGTTGTCCAACAATCTTTGCTTCCTCTATTTGAGGATCTTCGTCTATTATATGAGCGGTGTAAAGTTTAGCAATCACCGTTGATCTATCGTTTGTTTCAACCAATATATCAATTGAGCCATCGCATGTAGTTGCTATGAAAGGGATCGCTCCCTTTACATCCATAATTCCTTTGTAAATCACTGTTACAACTTCAAGGAAGTCTAAGTGGTCTTCTGAGTTCCGTTTAAGGAGTCTTGCCCACCATGATTTAACTGCTAAAGAAATCTCGCCTTTCCCATTTATTGAAAAACGTTCAGACGGTTTTAGATATGTATTTACTAATTCGGCTAACCGCTGCAAATCAATATCTGTTAGACTATTCTTTTTATTCATATTGAATATGAATTAAGAGTTCGTGAGAACCCGGATTAGTCTTCTTCTTCTTCGTACAACGGCAAGGCGGCAATATTGGCCTTGTTTGCGTCGATTAGGCACTTGATCTGATCGTTAAGATCGTCACGTATTTCTGTTAAGCGAGCAATTTCGCTTTCGTTTGATGCATTTGCAATTGCAATTGCTTCTTCGTAAGATGGGAAGTAAACGTCCGGATTCTTTTCAAAATCGAAGTCGCTTGAACCATTTGCGAATTTGTAATTACTTGGGAAAGAAGCTTTATCAGCACTCCCGTTAACAACGATAACCGTTGCACCACCGGCAACATGAACCTCTTTCACTTCGTTAACTACGAGTGCTTTTGGCATGCAAATGATAGCCATTTTTTCAATACGCAAGTCTTTTTCTTTCGATTTGTGATTTGCGTCAACTGGTTTGGTAACTAACTGGAAGATCTCTGCTCCGATGAATAATTGCCGTGCTACTTTATTGTTCTTTTTCATTTTTTCTTTTGGGTTTTTTATATTGATTATTTACTGTGTTTTGAAAACGTTAATTATGCCTTACTAAGAGTTTAGTCTGTTCCGACTATGTAAAAGAAATTTAATAGTGAAGAGTTACACTCTCTTCCTGGACCCATTACTCTCCAAAGAGTTGGGCATGTAATCCTTATGTCGATATGAGATATCTGTACCTCAGAGTGCTACAACATCGAATTTACGATTCTAATTGCGCTCGTTTTGTTTTAAATAAAAGCGGTTTGTGAATAATGGGCTGCTCCATCTATTCCAGTTATATTTATCATGTGTCACTGTTCTACTTTCTGGGATTGGCCCCATAGGTTTAGTAAATATAATAGCCGTCAATATTTGATAATTTGTAATTAAAGAAGTTGTTACTTTAGCATTAAGAACAACGAAGAACGTATAGCGAGTGTTTTGTAGCGAACCTTGTATCAATTCCTATAGCAAATGAGGCTATGGTGTTCTGAAGTTCTATATTGTATCAAGCCTTGAATCTTGAGCTACGAGTTTTTGAATCCTATTTAGTGACTAACCTTACATATGTCCATAGGCAAGGGGTAATTAGTTATATTCTTAACTATTTACTTTGTGTACAGTTTGGACCTGCTTGTTCTGGGCCTTTCTCCATTTAAGGACTGATTCTCTTTGAGAGCCAGGTTTCTAAACTTCAGATTCGGCATTGAAATGTTTATCTTATCGCCTTGTATCGATTGACTCTTCATTTCGTTTTGGTTTTAAAGTGTTTGACCTTCCACTTGATTTTATCCAGTATCCTCTGGTGCATGGATTTAATAGCCTTCGGCTTCCTTCTGCTCATCCTAAGACATAGGAGAACGTACTAATATGCTATAGTGGCTTACTAATCCACTACTGATGATACAAACTTTGCCCAAGTATCATGGGTTTGAAGTTTTCCTGTCTGGCAGGTCGTACTTCTAACTAGCCTTTCTAATTTCTGCATGTCATGATCTGTGACTCGCCAGTTTCGGCTTTCGCCTTTCCGTTCGTTATACATACTTACAACGTATGTTTCCCACTTACCAGAATGGGCACGGACAACTTTCGATTAACCTTGAAAGCACAACTAGGTTGGTTTTTATTATTATTCACTCATTTTAAAACCAGTAATATAATGATATGTTTGCAAACAATTTAACATCTCAACTTTATTAGGCTTATTTCTAAACCAGCAAACTCTTATAAACATGCAACCCCACAGCGTTAGTCGTCTGGAGGCTTAAGACTCCCCTTTCTTAATTGTTTACGGGATTTCAAATTCAGAGCTGAACATATTGATGATAACTTGTTTTTTCTTCTCCATAAGCATTTCTACCATCTCCATCTCGCATGGGTTAATCACTGCTATTGCGGTGTAGGGAGCTATTGCCAGGGCTATTAAGCTTAGATAAAATCTTGCTGATTATTACTTTCGCAGCCTGTTCGACATTTATAACGCTCCGTTCGTCTTGTGTCTGTCTCGGAATCTCTTTTTTACCATGAGCATGGGTTGCTTTTTGAATAGAATCATAACTACGGCTTTCGCCTGAGCCAACCTTCAGGGGGCGGACATCTACTTCTTGATACACTAAGAAGCTTAAACC
>Ga0302296_1003326_pt1 | contig 10367 bp, 12 predicted proteins | sample III_Fen_N3_1_FD_194546 | JGI IMG/M metagenome (GOLD analysis project Ga0302296, IMG submission 194546) | Peat permafrost microbial communities from Stordalen Mire near Abisko, Sweden - III_Fen_N3_1 | ecosystem: Environmental > Terrestrial > Soil > Wetlands > Permafrost | place: Sweden: Abisko... | reverse complement strand
TCAGTTTTACAGAACCAAACAATTGAAACACAGAAAAAACTAACTACATTAGCTGATAACACTGCGCAAAAGGAAATCGAAGCTGATAAGAAATAAATGGAAGAGACTACCAATTAAGAATAAAGCGCAGAGTCTTACTAGTTTATCCTAGACGTCTAAAAAAAATAGATGGAATTTTAACAGTAAATGGAAGAGTTGAATAGGAAATACAAAATTAACTTTAGAAAGATTGTAGATGTAAAATAAGAAAGTCTCTCAGGAAACTACTTGGCTGGCCTTTTGGCAATCAGGATGAACTACAAATATGTTGACACTAAAGATTAATATGGGTTCACTATGCTTCATCATGCTGTTCTCGGAAATGAGAGGGAACTAGTTTTGTTCTTACTTAATAATGGAGCTGATGTCAATTCTTTAGACGCACAATAGCGTACTCCTTTGATGATGGCTGCACATGGAGGATCATCCTTGCCTGCTGGCAATGTAAATTAGCAGAAGGGCCTTTCAGAAGACCAACTAAATGAAGAATCTGAGGATTATTAGAAAGTTATGAAACTGCATTCATTCAATAAAATATTCAAAATTCTCATTGATAGAGGCGCTAACTTTTCTTCAAAAGACATCTACTCTTTCTCTCCTCTACTTTACAGCATACAAACACAACACCTCCTCATTTTCTTTTATCTTGTGTACCTTGGAGCGAATATTTATGACTCGGATATGAATGGCTCCTCCGTTGTCCATTGGAATGCATACAAAGGAAACCGGTTTATGATGGAAGTATTTCGCTCACTAAATATGGATCTTTTTACAGCAGATAATTAAGGCTACACACCGTTGTCTCGCTCTCTCATGGGAATATCATATGACACTTTTACTTATTTAGCTGAATAAGTCCCTCCTGAATCTCTTCCTGATCCGGACTTGAAACAAGAAAATGAAGATGATGAGTATGTGATTATAAGTGAGTCAATACGCCATTAAATAGCTATGCTTAAAAAAGAATCTTCAACACTAAAATTCCGCTTTTTTAAGTGGTGGCAAGAAAAAAACATCTAAGCTGAAACTACAGGCCTCTACCCAGCAGTTGGAGTTTTTTTCCTGATGGCTGCTGCCTTGTTTTATACTTCATTTACTGCAATCTACAGCGAGAGAAATCGGCAAAATGGAGGAAGTAGTTAGGGATGGCTTTAATCTTCATCATTTCTCATCAACATCTTCTTTTTTGTTTCGACCTTTGTCTTCATGTCATTCTCCATTAGACTGTGCGGCATAATAGTGAGCTACAAAAATAGAGATTAAGGAAATTATGTAATTGATGGTGAATCAATAGACCGGTAAAAGTAACTACAATTAGAGCAGGAGCGTCAGATTCCTGCCTTTATGAAGAACATAATGTCAGACGGTCCTTCTTATGAAAGACTATTATCGCGAATGAACTTCAAACATTTAGATAGAGTTCTTGAGAATGCTCATTTCTAAGCTACGAGAAATGCAACTGAAGATTTAAACTAAACTATGATTTCTGAAGCAGCTAGCTATGATGAAGAATCTTCTTTGGGAGTCTAAAGAAGAGGACATTCAACTTCAAATTTAACTTTTATTCATCAAATTGCAGTTCTGTTTGAGAACAACTGCTTTACAAGCCTTGGAGAGGTTGATTTTAAGAGACTCTGCGGAGTTTGTCTGAAATATAAAGCAGAAAAAATGAAGCACTGCAAAAAGTGCAACACTTGCGTTGCCTACTATTCCTTCCATTCAACACTCTTCAACGTCTGCATATGTTCTTAGAATTACTTCTTCTATCTCATTCATCTATTTTCAATGTGGTTATCCCTCTTTTCCTTCTTTCTAATCTAATACATCCAGTTCTCTTAGTACCTTACTTCGTGGTCTGTCTTTAGATCAGCAGAGCTTGCTTACATAATTTTCTAGCGGATTGGACTGATTCATTCCTTTGTTTTCGTCACTGCGATTATCATTTTCCTCTACTGTTGTCTTGACTGCGCTCTTGAGCTCTTTGGTATTTTTGAAGATAAAACTCGAGATGAAATTCTGAATCCCTTTGACTATCCTTACAATTACGAAGTTACTCCAGACAAGAAAGGATATCTGCTAAAAGTCCCAAAAATAAGAACCAATGGAATGATCGAATACTTAAAAGCAACATTGGCAACATTCTATTATCGAACATTTGTGCATCTCAAAGCAAAGAAGTGAAAATATGTACACTGATTCTTGCAGGATGTGCACAGTATTTTATATAAAAAATGAAACAATCTGTTTATTTTTTTGTGGAGTTAATATTACAATATTAGTGACAATATAAAACTTACAATTTCATTATTTTTAAGCTTTTCAAAATAATTCAAGAACTCCTAGCAATAATCTATTTCATGAAGTACTTAGTTGAAAATCAAATCTTGGTCCTCTTTATTCGAACCCTCCTTTCTCGGAAAAGCTTGGAAATTCTACTTTAAAAGTATGGAATCTAGTATAAGGGAAAACATCTGGAGCTCTTAGCTCGAATTCGATGAGTTATGTTTCGTTAGGCCGAAGTGGAGAAACTTATTTTCTAGCGTCTGGCCAAATCGATTCAATACATTTTAAGAAACCTCCTTAAGGAAAGGTTCTCTCTCCTCCATTTTTGAGAGTGAAAGCAACTTTAAATATCCCTCCTCTATTAATTGTTATCACTTCTATTCCAGACGTGCTCGATAGGTTGAGTATTTTAATATCTGAAAGCAGGTTGCGTGAGTTATTTGCAGAGTTTTATAAGGTCTGGTATTGTTGAATCTAATGAACTGCGTGCTTGAATTTATTCCTTCAAAATCAAGTGATAAGAATAACATCCAAACGAATAATATTTTACTGAGATGGAGCTGCATTCTAAATATTGTTCCCGATCTAGGTTTGATTGAACGTCTGACTATTAGCTTGATTTTAAAAGATCTCGTCAATATGATTTTATGGATGCATTGAAGAAAGAGGAATATTAAGATTCTAGCTGCTTTGTAAGTTATTCAAGAGCAGCATCTGTTGTTGAAGTTGCGGTTACTAAAACGCCTACTGCTGTCTAATAGCAGAGGGCATAGTTTGAGCAAGAGGAGATGCTTATATTTTAGTTTGAGTGAAGAAAGAAAGTCCTGTTGTTCCTTATGATATTGGAGTATTTTGACTGCTAGAATTGATTGTATTGGCTAAAATTGGCATCATAAGAGGTTTTGACTGATTTGCAAGTGCTGGATTAAAAAAGTAAGTGCTTTGGGCACTCTTGCCAGGCAACATGAAGCCGGTGTTGCCGCTTTAAGATTCCTGCTAAAGGAAGCAGTTGGCAGCTTGAGGTTAAAGTCTTTGAGATTTTGTGAGAGATTTTGAAGTGGGAATGTTCTTATATTTCATAAAAGGGTGATTGTGCTCTATCCGCTTTTCTTTCTGACAAGCTTCACAATGGTCGGTGTCTTGGCAGATTAAGCAGTGAAAACGAATGTTTTCAATTTGTCTCTTACAGTTGTTGCACTTAAATGTCTTCATTATCTGTTCAAACATCAAAACATTAATTTATTACGTTTTTCTTAATCATTCTTACAAGACTCTAGCTGAGATCGTTAACCTTTTTACACTGCTTAGGTTGTGGACTAGTGCTACGCCGATTGCTCTAATTCTACGACTAATAATAGGCATGCATAACCTTCATAACAATATCGTCATCACTGTTTTCAAGTTACAGCTTTGGAAACTTGTTGAGAACTTAGCGGACTATCTCAAAATCAATTATATTTTAAGCCTATTCCTAGTTCTCTAGCTACAATTTATCTTGAGAACTTTGCAGACTATTTGATTGCTCTCTTGCTTTAGCATCGTTCTTTTTGCTGGAGAGTGAAGAATAATTACTGCTTTTTGTTTCCTTGCTTTCCTTTGGAACAGAAAGAATATTATTGTTACTGCTGCTTCCATTACTATTGCTAGCAGCAAGCAAGTCCCCTTCTGTACTTTTTTATTTAGATTGGAAATGAGAAAGTTGAAGGCTTGGATGGACTGATACTTCGCTTTATTCGGTTATAGCTTCTGAAGCGTCATACATATTTGCTGCCAGTCCATCGGTTAATATTTTTTAATTATTCGTGTTTGCGCTATTATCATCGCCTCCTTTTTCCAATTCAAAGCTTTCTTGAATGTCCTCTTTATTGAAGCAATCATCTAAGATTTAATTACTGCTTGATTTATCTTTATCTTTATCTTCTAAAAAGATATGAATGGAGTTGTAGTCATAAAGTTTTACGGTATTAATATATTTGCTGTATTCGGTTTGGTCGGTAATGTATTAGCGTATTCCATCTTTTCCATCTTCGAAAACTTAAAAACTAATTGAGAAAGTGCTCATTTCTATTCCTATGTCTGAAAAGATGCATTCTTTTAGAGTGCTAAAATCAGAATGCAGCCAAAAGTTGTCTCTCAGTCGTTCTTTCTCTTCCCGAACGGATATGATGGCTCTTTAAAATTACACTCCCTCTTCTGTTGAAGTCATCGTAGTAATAGGCAGAATATTTCCAAATCCTTAGATGTACTTGTGCAATCAAATTAAAGTAATTAAATTTCTTTGTTTCAAGATCTATTTCCCTACTTTTATTTCCTTTCTAATCTCACTTGAGAAGAGCAGAAACAATTATTCCCGTATTTTCTTGTCTTAATATACTTTTGGAACTAAAATAGGATTTTGAATGGTTGATCTATTTGGATGAAAAAGTAAATCAAAAAACATCTGATCAACTTTCTCAGCAATCCCTTTATATTTTTCTACAATAAAGCTCTTTCAGAAATCCATAAAATCTCAAATCTTCATTTCCCTCTAAAAACAAAGCCCTCCTATCAAATAATGTCAGACAGACTGCTTTAATGCACATTACTTGAAATTTCACAAATTATTGTCTTGTTTCCTTTTAAACATCTTTAAGCTCATATTTTCCTTGAATAAGGAGAAAAATTTCAATTTTATGGTTCAATTGATTTTAAAATACAAAATATCCTTTAAATCTTTCTTGCAGCTGTCTAAGTAGTTGGATGAGTTCATTGCCAATTTAGCTTCCTTATTAATTCTATCCATTTTATCTTTTTAAATAGTATTATTATTTCAATACTGTCTTTTATATAATCATCTAAACTTTATGAATAGATTGATAAATGTTATGTGTAAAAATACATTTGGATACTCTCTGCAGATAAAATTGCACTCATTTTAGTTCTTCCATTTGCTGAAAATAGCTAGAGCTCTTTTGTTGTAAATCTTAACAATGTGAGTTTTCTGTTTTCATTTTGTGATTTATGTTAGTTTTCACCTTATTTTTTCAATTTTTTTAATTGATCGTATTATTTCAGTGACTTTAGATAGCCTGAGTTAATTTCATTATTAGAATCAGTCTAGACAGTTTTGTTTATTTTTTTATAAATAATAATATTGAGCTGAATTGAGAAGGAATCAAAGGCTCTTAAAAGTTTATTTCGCAAACAATTAGCATAACAGCTACTTTTTTAGAACTTTAGCTTATTTATTGGCGATAATTTCTTTCCCAGAGGATTTTACTGCAAAAAGAGTGACAAATTCCATCATAGACTAAGATCAGTCTAAAAAAGCAGAGGAGGGAAAGAAAAAATTTAAATCAAGTGAGATTGGAGTAGGAAATAATAATTAAAACATCAAACTACTCTATCAAGCTGATAAGCAAAGGAAGGAGCGCGCTATATATTGAAGAGAAAAAGCGCTAATAAACGAAATACAAAACAATATAACAAAACAAAAAATAAGAGCATAAGAAAAAAGGAAAAGAGATTGAGGCACATGAAAAGTGATAACACCCTTACTGAACACCCTGAGAAAATGAAGCCAGAGGAAGGACTTCTTGGAACCAGCCTACCTGAAGAGATCCCTTCAAAATAGCCACTGTAAAAGCCATTGACTCTCAAGCCTAATGGAATACGGAAAGAAATATCACATTTTGGAAATAATTCTAAAATTCCGCCATCAGTTTAATAACAACTATAAACGAATAATGGAAAGTCTGAAAATCAAGAAAATGATCTAGAAGAACAACCTATTTCTGAAAAGAAACTCCAAAGAGAAAAACAAGCTATGCCAATGAATCCAAATCCCTCTTAGTAACTCATCGAACAAAACGATTTCTTAAAGCTTTAATAGCTCATCGGATCTATTCAAAGTAAATACAATGTTGGATACGGAGATCTTCTTAAAATCGCTTTGAAAGATCCATCGATCTTTAATACTCCCTCAAACTCTCAAGATTCTGGTAATGTCCTTCAACAAAACTCACAGTTCTAAGGAGTAGCTGAAACAGCGTCTCAGCAAGCAGAGAACTTAATCTCTTTGCTTGCAAGTGCGGCATCCTCTTAGCCTTCATTGCTTATTCAGCCAAAACCCCATGTAAAAAATTAATATCCTCCAAAACACTCCTCATTCAATTTAATAAACGGGTCTTTAATCAATTTGATAAACGGCCTTTAATCAATAAATAATTATTATTATTTATTCACTTTGTATGACTTAGCACACTTTTGTTGCTAGGACGATTCTCATTTTTTACTTTTTCATTTGACTTTTTTGTTCTTACCTTTCTCTTCGTTAATAGCAGTTTTCCCGCAATCAAGGCTTTGTTTTTTTCCCCCCTTTTTAACACTCCCTCTGCAAAAATTAACACTCCCTTTCAAATAATTGAAACTCTTTGATTTCATTCATTATTCTAACTTTATTTTTCTTAGGACATTAGCAAAGAATAAAGTACCTCTTCTTTAAATGAAGAGCCTAGAAAGAAGATTCATTTAGATGGTAAGCCTTCTGATGAAACATCCTATGAAGTTAACCAAGGATTTGATTCCTTGAAAGCATTAAACTCAAAAAAAGCAATGAAGGTTAGTAATAAAGTGCAGCTAAAACTCGAGGGAGGAGTTGAAACTTAGGATCAAGAAGAAGAACAAGACGAAGAAGAAGATGATTTAATGGAGGATGAGGAAGATGAAAATGATGACGATATGATGGATTAAGAAGATGATTCTAACGAAGGTTCGTCAAGAAAATAAGACAGTAGATCTGAAGCAATTCAAGGTGGAGAAAGCAAGATGAAGCATCGTAAGTTCAAAAGTATTAATTCCCTCTCAAATACAACAAAGAGGTGGTGGACAAAAGAAGAAGATGAACTTCTAAAGCAACTTGTAAAAGAACATGGAGCAAAAAATTGGAAAAAAATAGCCAGTTATTTTAAGGAGCGTTCAGATGTGTAATGCCTTCATCGCTGGCAGAAAGTTTTAAACCCCTCCCTTGTTAAGGGACCCTGGACTAAAGAAGAAGATGAAATAGTCACAAAACTAGTATTAGATCATGGACCAAAGAACTGGAGTTCGATCGCAAAACATTTACCTGGTCGAATTGGAAAGCAATGCAGAGAAAGGTAAAAAAGAAAAATTTAAGTCTTTAAACTAATAAATAATTTTCAAACACAGGTGGCACAATCATCTTAATCCTCATATCAAAAAGGATAGGTGGACAGAGGAGGAAGATTAAGCTATTATCGAGGCTCATAAAAGGTATTTTTATTTCTTGAATTTAGCTTTTTGAGATTGAAAATTATCCTTCCCATTAATTTTAATTTTTGTTTTGGCGCAATTAAATACGGTTTGATTTTTCTTTTCTTCTTTTTCCCCATTCAGCTCATTGATTTTTAATTTTTATTTCTCAGCACGTGCATTAATTTTTCAAAATGCAATTTGCAAATATTGGTTAATTATTTTTGAACCAGCATTCCTAATCAAATTATTTTTGTTAAAATAGGCTTGGAAATAGATGGGCCTTGATAGCTAAGTATCTTCCTGGGCGTACCGATAATGCAATTAAAAATCATTGGAATTCCACCATTAAAAGAAAGCTAAAAATGTAAAAACGTGAAGAAGATCTTGAACCTCCTCGCAAAAAAAATATCAATGTTAAAGAAATTGATGAATAATTATCAAATATGCCATCAGTAAATCTAATTAAAAATGAGGCTTACATGCAAGCATTTAATCTTCAGAATAGCGCAGATGCAGCTGCTGCTGCAGCTCGCATAACTCGTCTGAGTTCTGAAGTAAACTGTTGTGACCCAAAATCTGAAAAAAATGGGGATGATGAAGATTAACATCAGGAAACCTATGAAGAAGAACCATATTCAAATCTCAATGAAAAGGAAGGGGGCTAAAAAGGTTCTCTTAATGCAATAAAAGAGGAAGATTTCGAAGGAGATATTCAAACAATAAAAAAATCCTTACTAAAGAGAGAATATTCAATGAAAAATAGCAGGAAAAGAGATAAAGTAGAATTTATTACACCCGAAAAAAAGTCAGGTGCAAATTTCCGAGACACTACCGTGAATATCAATAATTGTAAAATTGATTCAAAGCGTACAAAATAATTAATTATTTGAATTGTTGTCAGAAACCATAAACAATACTATGGAACAAAGAGGAAGAGATTCTATTGTTACCGAAGCAGAGTTCGTGACTCCCGTTAAAAATCTATCTTTTTCAACTCCACGAAGTCAATTAAATGCTAATAAAGACAAATCTGCCTTCAAATCTGCTTCCTCCTAAAAAGGTTTGTTTTTATGGTTTATTGGCAATTAATTGACTTCTTTTGCAATCCGTTCAGATTCTTTCATCCTCCATCCAAGCAAAAGAAGTCTCAATATTGTTTTCCCTAATTTCACTCTAAGTGACATTCTTCGAATTGAGGACTCAACTTCGTTGATGAAAATTCTTCTAAAGCAAGCTTAAGTAAATGAAAGTTAAGCATTATTTACCATAGCTCTAGCAAATAAACTATCTCCGAATCCTAACGCTGAGAACAATATCAATAGCTTCTGCACTTAAAATGCTTTTAACTTTTCATAGATCACTCAATAAAATAGTTCTATTCCTAATTCTACACCCTCTTGTAGCTCTTCTCAAAATATATCATCGGCTGCTGCTGCCAAAAATACTTCTGGCTTCAAGCCCGTCTCAATGATTGTGAAAAGACCACTTTCAGATAAGTTTGAAGGAGTGTAAATCAACATCAAAAGTAGATTATTAGTTTTTATCTGATACAATTTATTGTTTTTTAGAAAGAAAGAACTGTCATTTACATCTCCTGAAGACAAACCGAGTACTTCAAAAAGCATAAATTCCTTTAGCATTCCAGAGATCCGGGAAGAGCTATTAATAGCTTGAAAAATAAACTCGTAATATCATGATAGGTTATGTTTATTTTTAGAGTTGTGAATTTGGGAGGAAGCTGCTCACTCATCAATCTAAATTATTAAAACTCCTTGAGCACTCTGCTCCATCTTCTCTTTTCTTGTTTCAATTATGTCTCTAACTATTTATCTATTGCATAAGCTTTACTTTTTGTAGACATTTGCTCCATTAAAAGAGAAATATTTGTTTCATCTGATTAATTGATAACAAGAATAGTATTATGTTTCCTACTAAATTTATTGATATTTTCTCTTGTTTTGTTTTCTCATAAAATCATTTGTAAGCGAATGGGAATTATGAAGCAGCTCAAAAATCTTTTATCATGAAATTTCACAATTTATTTTTATTATTTTCTAATCTCCGTTATTAATCATCGATCTCCCTTTTCTGTTCAATGAGAAAAAACTTCCTGAAGATTTAGTTTTCCTCAACATAAAAAAAGCAGAATTGTTCACTGATGAAATGATACTGAAAGCATTTTTTTAAAAGAGGCGCAGTGAAACAACTTAATAAATATGAAAAATATCACATAACATTTTTTTCTTTGAATATGAATTCAGAATTGTTTTTAATAAAATTATTACCAGCTTACACAAGCATCAAGATCTAGAGTCTTCAAAGCTATTCAAATATTTTTATTACCAATTATCAGTCTCACCGTCAACATTTTCAAAATGAAAGGTATTTCTTAATTAACTATGGCAATATTTCTTTTTTGAATGAAGTGACAGCCATCCTAAAAAAGAAGCCGTTAAATTGAAACTTTTTCAAGCACTGTCTCTCTTAATACCGAAGCATTTATCAAAAAAGAATTAACAATTTATAAAAATATTTCACCAAAGAAAAGAAACTTAATTGCTGAAAATATGGGAGTACCTGTAGCTTATATTTTTTTCGACATAGCAGTGAATGCCGCGTTTGGGTATTTCTTTTTAAAGTACTATTATCAAATCGATGATGGGGGAGTAAAGGGAAGAGGAGATGATGACTGGTTTGGCTAAAGATTACATGGACGTCATGGAAATGGATATGGACACTCATCAGATGGCGATGATTCAGATGACGAAGGATGCTATTATCTTAGGCTTTGG
>Ga0302296_1003324_pt1 | contig 10369 bp, 10 predicted proteins | sample III_Fen_N3_1_FD_194546 | JGI IMG/M metagenome (GOLD analysis project Ga0302296, IMG submission 194546) | Peat permafrost microbial communities from Stordalen Mire near Abisko, Sweden - III_Fen_N3_1 | ecosystem: Environmental > Terrestrial > Soil > Wetlands > Permafrost | place: Sweden: Abisko... | reverse complement strand
ATATTGGAGACAAAATAGATGTTAAAAGAAGACCAACACCAAGACCTAGGGCAACAATCATCATAGGTTCAATCAAACTTACCATAGTATCAACAGCATCATTAACCTCTCTGTTATAGAAATGACCCAATGTCTTTAAAATACTACCCATTGACCCAGTCTCTTCCCCAACACGAACCATACCTGCCATAATAGCTGGTATTTCTGGATGTCTTGCAAGTGCATCAGAAAAAGAACTTCCAGATTTAACTGCTTCCATTGATTCTTTTAAGATATCCTCAAAAACACGATTTCCAACAACAGCAGCTGTAATTTCTATTGCACGTATAATAGGAATACCAGAAGAAAGCATCGTATCCATATTATCAGCAATACGAGAAAGATAAAGCTTAGAATAAATATTTTTAAATACAGGAGTTTGAATCTTTAAAGTATCTAGATATTTTTGGCCTTTTTCTGTTTTTGTTAACCTATAAACATAAAGTGCAAAAATAACAATAGCAACTATTAAGAATAATCCATATTTAATAAGAAAATCACTAAACCACATAACCACAGCAGTTGAAACTGGAACAACTTGCCCTGATTCTTTTATCATAACAGCAAGCTTTGGAACGATAAAAACAAACATCATCACCATAACAATAAAGAATACTCCCATAACGAAACTAGGATAAATAAGAGCATTTTTTGTCTTAGAAGTAAGTTGGTATTGGCGATCAAGATAATCTGCTAAATATGAAAATACTTGTGTTAATTTACCAGACTCCTCTCCTGACTTAACCATGTTTACATAAAAATCAGAGAAAACATCTGGGTGCTTAGCTAAAGACATTGAAATAGAAAGACCTGATTGAATATCTTCTGATACATTATTTAGAACTCTAACTAAGGCTTGATTTTCCGTGTTAGTTGCAAGCAGATTAAAAGCCTTAAGAGCTGAAACTTGTGCTTCGAAAAGTGTTGATATTTGTCGTGACATTATAACAACATCTTTTGAAGATATATTTTTTCTAAATGAAAAATTAAATAAACCCTTTTTTCCCTCATCTTCAGAAATAGAAGTAATAATTAAACCGCGTCTCTGAATAGCACCAACGGCTAAATCTTTCGAAGCAGCTTCAACATTACCTGTCTTCTTTTCTCCTGTATTTGTAATTGCATTGTAATTAAATAACATAAAATTTAAAACATTCGCTCGAGAGCCTTAGGATTAATAGAATATTGATAAGCACTTTCCATACTAATTTCACCCTTTTGCACAAGTTCAATTAAAGATCTATTCATATCAACCATCCCCTCTCCAGAAGAAGTTTCTATCACTGTATTTATTTCATGAGTTCTTTTTTCACGAATAAGATTAGCAATAGCAGTATTGTTTATTAAAAGTTCATAAGCAGGAACACGACCACCTGTAATACGAGGAACTAAACGCTGAGAAAATATTCCAAGTAAACTAGATGATAGCTGTAATCGAATTTGGTCTTGTTGATTTGCTGGAAATGAGTCAATAATACGATCAATTGTTTGAGCTGCATTATTTGTATGTAAAGTAGAAAATACCAAGTGACCAGTTTCAGCTGCAGTAACAGCAGCAGCCATAGTCTCATAGTTACGCATTTCCCCTATTAAAATAACATTTATATCTTCACGAAAAACAGCCTTAAGTGCATATGGATAATCTTTGGTATCAGCACCTATTTCACGCTGGTCAACAATAGATTTATCTTGTTGATAAATAAATTCAATAGGATCTTCAATCGTAACAATGTGTTCTGAACTTTCTTTATTTATAAGATTTATCATTGTTGAAAGAGTAGTAGATTTACCTTGACCAACAGGACCAACAACGAGGAAAAATCCTTGTTTCTTTTGTGTAAAAGTTTTTAATATTTGAGGAAGATTTAATTCTTCAATTGTTTTTGTTTTTGGTAGTAATCTAATCGCAACACAAATCAAACCTCTTTGAAAAAAAGCATTACCTCGCAAATGAACAGCACTATTTTGAGAATAAGAAAAGTCTGCTTCTTTGTCATCTAAAAACTTTTGAGTTCTACTTTCTCCTAGAATAAAATTCAAAATACCAATCATGTCTTCGTTTGTTAAAACATTACTATTAACAAGAAAAAGAAGCTGCCCATTTACACGCATCGCAGGTTTACGACCTGCACCTAAATGTAAGTCTGATGCATCTTGGTCAACTAAGTTCTTTAATAATTCATCTATAAATTTCTTATAATCCATTTGTACTTTTTATATATAACTGATAATTCTACTTAAATTATAATACAACTGCAAAAGTTTAGCTATCTTAGAAATTATAAACCTCTGTAAATGGAATATCTCCATTTAATCCCTTAACAATCGCATCTTCTCTAAGAGAAATCATACCCTTAGAACGAGCTAATTTATAAATTTCTTGTTCTACTGGATTCTTAAGTATTACATTTTGCATTTCCTTATCAATCTTAAACATTTCAAACACTGGCATACGTCCACGCATTCCAGTTGGAGAATCAACTGTTGGAACAGCCTCATAAGTATTAGTACCAAAATTAATCTTTGATTTATATTCTTCTGGTAAATCTTCAAATTGTTTATCTATCATCATTTTTGTAGATTCATCCATAGGAGTTGCTTTTTGAGAACCTGGAGCAATTTTTCTAGCCAATCTCTGAGCAATACAAAGTATTAATGTAGGAGCAATAAGATACGGATCGATACCCATATCTATCAAACGAGGAATAGCTCCGATTGAATTATTTGTATGGAGTGTTGAAAAAACAAGGTGACCAGTAAGAGCAGCCTGAATAGCAAGTTCAGCTGTTTCTTTATCACGGATTTCTCCCACCATTATAATATCTGGGTCTTGACGCAAAATAGAACGCAAACCAGATGCAAAAGTATAACCAATTTCTGGCATAACTTGAGACTGGTTTATTCCTGGAATTTGATATTCAACTGGATCTTCAAGAGAAACAATGTTTGATTCTTCTCTATCTAGCTCATTCATCATAGAGTAAAGTGTTGTTGTTTTACCTGATCCTGTTGGACCTGTAATTAATATAAGTCCATAAGGTCTAGAAATAGCATCTCTTATAAGAGATAAATATTTTTCAGATAAATCAAGATCATTAAGGGCCTTAACACCTCTTTGTGAATCCAAAATACGCATAACTATCTTTTCTCCATAATAGGAAGGCATTGTAGAAACACGAAAATCAATCTTTCTACCATTTATTTTAGCCCCAAAACCACCGTCTTGAGGTTTACGTTTTTCATCAAGTCTAAGTTTTGCAAGAATTTTAATACGAGCAATAACTCCACTGTAAACATTCAAAGGAAGCACAATAGAAGTATGAAGTATTCCATCAACACGAAAACGAACTTTTACTTTATCCCCTACATTTTCTATGTGTATATCTGAAGCACCTCCCTCTGTTGCGTGACGAATAATACCTGCAACAATTTTAATAATAGGAGCATCTTCAACAATAATTCCTTCTGCTGCTAATTTTTCCTTATTAGATTCTTCTTTATTTTTATTTATATCACCAGTTAGAGTATCAGCAATTTCCTTATCAAGCTCAGATAAAGCCTGGTCAACTTCAGTAGTTAGTCCATCATATCTAGCAAGTAATTTATTATAAACAGATGCCTTTATCAAAAAAAGCTTAAAAGGATTATTTAATCTAGCTGTAATAAAAGTTAATACGTCAATAGATTGAACATTGCCTGGATCAAGAATACCTATTTCAATAACATCATTATTAAAACCAATAGGAACAAAGTAATACATTTTTGCTGTCTCTAAAGGAATCAATTTAAGAGTCTCTGGCATAATATCATCTGGATTAATATCCTTAGAAGGAACATTAAAAACAGCTTCTTTTGCTGCAAGAATTTTATCTTCATTTATATTAAAGTCTAGAAGAACCTGATCTATATTGCCATTATATTTATCTTCAGCGGTTCTAACTATTTCAGGTACTTGTCCTTCTTCTATGACTCCATTTTTTATTAATTCTTCAAAAAGGGTCATATTATTTAATTAGTAGTGAACGAAATTGTTTCTCCGTAAACTAAAGTTCCATTTATTTTTGCAACCGATCTAAAATAATAAGTAGTTTTTGATGTTAAACCAGTAATAATAGCAGAGATACCTCCTATCATAGATTGCTTACTTTGATTAGTTGTTTTACCTAAAGTATCAGTTGATCCATATTCAAAATATGTACCAGTAGCACTAGAATCATTTACTGTTCCATTTAAAATTGCAGTTTTATCTGTAACCTGTGTCGCTTCATTTGTAACTATACTAACAACAGGTTGAACACTTGATCCACCATCACTAATAACAGCAAATGGATTTGAACGTCCAACAGTATCAACAGCTATTTTAACGTTATTGTCATTTAATTTCATAAATGATTTATCTGAAAACAAAGATGTATCAATCTTAATTCCATTTAAAGACATAAGAGTAGAAATAAAAGATGTATCATCTGCAATTCTTTGTTCCATTTCTGTAGGTGTTGATGCAGTTTGATTACTTGAAGAAGAAAGTCCCCCATCAGTAGTATTAGCAGCCTCTGATTTTATACCATTAGAAAAATATAAATATAATCCCAATGAAGTTAGTATAACTATTAATAGTATTAAAAATTTATTAAATAATTTATTCATATTATTTTAGCCAATAGGTTTGGACCTTTAATGTATAACTATAAATATTTGGATCTACTCCAGCAACTGGTTTAGTTGTAGGTGTTGGAACAATAAAACCTACTGATTGAACATCAACAAGTCTTAAGTTAAGCTCTAGGTCCTTTAGGAAAAGTACAAAAGTATTGTAATCGGCGTCTGTTGTAAATTCAATAGGAAATGTTCCATAAGGTAGATTTGGTCCACCACTTGAAACAGTTGAAGTGCTTCCTACTTTATTAACATTCTCAGTTGCAGGAGTTTCTTCTGCTTGGAATTTAATATTCTTTATTTGCATATTGTGAATATTTGCAATCTGCTCAATTTCAAGAATAAACTTAATGTTATTAATAGTATTTGGTAAAAAATGACTTAAACGATCTTTATCTTCTTGTTTAATACTCTTGTATTTTTCAATAAGAGAATCCTGTGTTTTTTGAAGATCAGTAGAATTATTTAAAGCTAGATTATAAGAAGCAATATTTGTTCTTAGTGTTGAAACTTGATTATAAAAAGGATCGACTACAACTATAAATAGTACGATTGATATTGTTAAAAATGATATTGGTAAAAATAATTTCATATTATTGAACTGTATTACTATTATTAGTAATGCCTGTTTTTACTGTTTGTGTTACAGGTGCAGTTGGTTGTTGTGTAGTTACAGGAGTAGTTGTTACAGGTATTTGTACTTGTGTCTGTGTAGTAACTGGAGTTTGAGTTGTTGTAGTACTTGGTGTTGCAGCAGAAGTAGGACTTACAGAAATATTGTTCTGGTAAGAAAGAAGACTTGAATCAACGTTAAAAGTAACATCAAAAAGAACATAGTTAGTTTTATCCTTTGTTAAGTTTGAAAAAACTACATTCTTAAAAGAACGACCCTTAGCACTATTGAAAACATCTGCTTGGAGTGCAACAGATCTATAATCACGAGCAATACCAGACATTCTAACAGTAAAACCCTTATCTGTTGTTTGATGATCAAATTTTGTATATTGAACCTGAGGAATTGTAAGGTCTCCAATTAATTTAAACATAGGAGAAAGAACAATATGACTCTTTAATACAGTTCTTGCGGCAGAAGAACGCTTGTCGAAAGTTTCAAGATCTGTAATTGTATCTTTGTCGAAATTACCACGAGCTTTTATTATAGAAGAAGAAAGAACTTCCTCTTGAGATGTGAGGTAATTTTTATATAAGAATAATCCCCCAGCAGCAACACCTACAACAATAAGAATAACAACTGTTACTACTGTAAATAAACTAACTGACGAAGATCTAATTCCACTAGAAATAGGATTTCCTACAATTGGTTTTTTGGGTATAAATGATGTTTGAAATGAATTTTCCATATTTTATATATTTATGATAACTGACGAAGTGCGAGCCCAACTGCAACAGAAAATTCAGGGCCACTTGTTTCTAAAACTTGAGATAAGAAAGCTGGGGATTCTATTTTTGAAAATGGATCACTATACACTACCTCTGTATGAAAACTTGAAACAGCATATTGTAACAATCCATTTAAAAGAGAACCTCCTCCAGTTAAAATAACTTTACTAACACTCTTATTATACTTCTTCTCGTAAGCAAGCACAACACTATTTGTCTCTGCGAAGATATAATCAACAGAAAGTCTAGCTATTTCAGATGCTCTAGCATCAATATTTGGATCTATACCAACATGTCGTTTCATTTTTTCTGCTTCAGCAAAAGAAACACTCAATGATTGAGAAATATTTTTTGTTATATCTTGAGATCCCCTGTTGATAACATGGAATATTCTAACAACACCAGCTTCTACTATAGATAACTTTGTTTTAGAAGCACCAAAGTCCATAAGTAACACCGGAGACATATCGTGACTTAATGAAGATCTAATATTACTAAATATTTCTATCTCAAAAGAATCAGATTTTATTTCTGTCTTTGTTAAAATTTCTTGAAACTTCAATAATATATCATTATGAATTGCGACGATAAGAACTTCAACCTTAGGTTCTGGTGGAGCTTGAATACCTAATGGTTTTGATTGATTACTATTTTCAAAAACTTCTGCTTCTTGTGGAATAACAAACCAGTCTAGAGAAATTTCTGAAATAGGAACAGGAATATATTTACGAGCTTCAAGTGGAATGATAGTAGATATCTGACTGTCTGTATTTTTATTTTTAGGAATAGAAATTGTAAAGATTAAACTAGATGATGATGGTATAGCAATAGCCCCAGAACGAATTGTAACATTCGCTTCTTTCATAACATCCAAAAGAGCTTTTGCTATATCGTCTGTTCCAAGATTTGTAACTGTTCCGATATCTGTATTACTGTAAGGGCCAAGAGAAATAGCACCATAAGTTTCAAGTATAGCCTTACCACCCTTCTTTTTTAGCTGTACTACTTTAATAGCTGACGAACCGATATCTATTCCAAGCACACTTTGTGATGCATTATCGGAAGCAAAAAGATTAGATAAGCTTGAAAGCCCAGAAGATATAATTTTCTTGATTGAAGAATCCATATACTATTATTAAGTATAACATATATATAGTAAAATAAAGAAGTGAATTATATTATAAAGATTGTTATATCTACATATAATTGGATAATTGATATAATCTTGCCCCAAGATTGCTTAGGTTGTAAAAATAGAGGGAAAATTATCTGCTCCAATTGCTTATTTCATATAAGAAGGGCTGAAAGAGAGACCATAAAAGATGTCATTTCTTTATATGACTACAGAGACCCTATTATAAAAAAAGCTATTTGGAGCCTTAAATATCATAATCGTTTTTCAATAGGCACAGAATTAGGAAAATTATTGCATACAGAAAGGATAGAAGATATTTCTGAAATGAGACTCTATACACAAGGAAATCCTATTTATGTAATACCAGTTCCCCTTTATAATGAGAGGCAAAAATATAGAGGATATAATCAAGCAGAAATAATAGCTGCTGGTTTTTGTAAAAATGAAAATAAAGAAATCCTTGAACTAAGAAATGATATTGTAATCAAACAAATAAATACACAACAACAAGCAAAACTAAACAATAGGAATAAACGCTTATCAAACATAAAAGGAGCATTTATAGTTACAAAACCAAAAGATGTAAAAGATAGAACTTTTATAATAATAGACGATGTCACGACAACAGGTGGAACAATATCAGAAATGATTAAAATTCTCAAAAAATCTGGAGCCAAAAAAGTTATTGGTTTTACTGTAGCTCATTAATAAAATAATTATTATATAAAATAAAATTCTGATATTATAAATATGTCGCTAATATAAAAATAAATTAATTGAAATGACAAACAAGAAAGAAAAAATGTACTGCAAAGATTGTGGGGGTGCTCAAGTAAACCATAAACTTGCTTATGCAACAGTACTTATAGGAAGCTTAGTTGAACCTTGGACAAATTGGATGACAAGAATAATTCCAGAAAATAGTTTTGATTTTATTGGTGCCCCTGTAACTAAAATATTAACTTTTTTACATTTAGGAAAGATTACTCATAAACCAGAAGATGATGATAGTGGTAGAACAAAGGTTCTCTGGGAAGAAGCAATAAGAAGAGGTATAGATATGTATGAATTCAGATTATTTGGAATAGGACATGATATATTTGTTTCGAATTACAAAGGAGATGAGAGATTTTTTGATGTACTTCCCCGTCCTAAAAAATATGACCCAAAAGGATTAGAATGGATGGACAATAAAAATGAAATGAAAAAACATTTTAAAAAAGAAGGTATTAAAATTGCTGATGGAGATATAACCTCTTCTGTTAAAAAGGGATTAAAAATATTTAGAAGATTACAAAAGCCATTAATAACAAAGCCAAATCAGGGATCAAGAAGTAGACATACAACTACACATATAACAACCGAAGATGAATTTATTATTGCTTTCAAAAAAGCAAGAGAACTTTCTCCAAAGGTTATGATAGAAGAAGAACTTGTTGGATATGTTTTTAGAGGAATGGTAATTGGAGGCAAATTCATAGCTTGCCTACGCCGTGAACCACAATATGTTGTAGGTGACGGTATACACACAATACGAGAATTAGTTGATATAGAAAATAAAAATCCTCTTCGACAAGGGCCAATATTCCATCATCTTTGCACAGGACCTGATGAAGAGAATGAATTAAATTTTTGGAAACATACTTGGAATACTATTCCATCGAAAAATGAAATCATAACGCTAGGACAGAAAACAAGTAGAGCAGTAGGTGGAGGAATAACAGATGTTACAGATGAAATACATCCTGATAATATAGCTCTATTAGAAAAAATTTCTAGTGTATTAAATGACCCATTAATCGGAGTAGACTTTATAATGGAAGATATATCTATATCGTGGCGTGATCAACCAAAATGTGGAGTAATAGAATGCAATTCTGCTCCATTTATAGATTTACACCATAATCCCCTAATAGGAAAACCTCGTAATATAGCAGGAGCACTATGGGATATAATTTATCCAGAATCTAAAATAAAATAAAACACAAAATAAAAACAACAATTAAAAATTTAATTGTTGTTTTTATTTTTATTTAATATTATCGATTGTAAGTTCTGAATCTGGAGCAATTCTTACATCAGGTTTTAAGTGTGATACATATTTCTTTTGAACAATATAATCTCCAAGGAATTTTTTGAAATCATCCAAGCGAGGTTGTTCATTCACTTCAATAAAATGTTCTATTGGTTTACTTTCTGGTGTATATTCATAATGACCTCTTATCTCTCCATCTTTAAATACACGAATATGATACTGATTATCAAAATCTTCGAGTTTTCTCCATGATAAAACCTGACCATTATCACCCCAAGCCACGAAATGATTACCAAAACCCCATTGTGTATGGAGATGATTCTCTAATTCCTCAAGTGTTTTTCCAGGGGCAAGCCATCCTATATGATATTGCTGACGACCCTTTTCATGCCAAACAAGATGCCATTTTAGAAAATGTGTTTGCATCCAAGGAAATATTGGATAAATATTGTGCCATATATTCTTTTTTATTCTTTGTCCAAGAGTTAAATTAGATTCTTTTTTCATATTAATATATCTAAGGATTTAAAGTATAATTATCAATTATTTTATTTGTAACAAATGTTTCAAGTTGTTTTGACATAAACAAATAAACTGCAATGTTAAATAAACAAATACCTAATATAATTAAAACCATGTAATATTTACCTAATTTAACATTCATAAACATATACTGATTATATACTATTAATTAGCATAAAAAAATACCTCAAAAGATTTTATCTTCTGAGGTATTAGAGATTTTAATTTGAATTATCAAATTATTTCTTTAAAGATTTTGCTTCAATACAACAAGTTGTATGAGGCACAGCAAGTAGGCGTTCCTTTAGTATTAATTGACCGGTAATACAGCAGATGCCATAAGTTTTATTTTGGATTCTGTAGAGAGCTGCTTCTAATTTAGAAACAAAATCAAGTTGTTTCATTCTTTGCTCAATTTTAGATGCAACATCTAATTCTCTTTCATCCCGGGAATAAGACTTAAATGTGTCATCAGTTCCGTTCTCGTTACCAGCTATTTCAGAAAGTAATTCTTTAGCTCTACTTTGAGCTATTTCCAACTTTTTGACAATAATAATTCTAAATTCTTCCAACTCTTGGTC
>Ga0302296_1003323_pt1 | contig 10370 bp, 8 predicted proteins | sample III_Fen_N3_1_FD_194546 | JGI IMG/M metagenome (GOLD analysis project Ga0302296, IMG submission 194546) | Peat permafrost microbial communities from Stordalen Mire near Abisko, Sweden - III_Fen_N3_1 | ecosystem: Environmental > Terrestrial > Soil > Wetlands > Permafrost | place: Sweden: Abisko... | reverse complement strand
TTCTTTAATAAAAAACTTTAGCTTATAAATAAGGAAACCGCTCCGGTAGTACTACCAGGAACGGTTTTCTGTAAAATTGAAGCATAAACAGGTCTTTACAAAGGAAGACATAAGAGTTTCCAAACCGGTTGGTGGATCAACCTACGGAACAAAGTGACTTCCTGCTTTGGGGATTATCCTACCTCGAATAAACAGCCCGCATTTTATATTTCCACTTGTTGAAGTAGATATTTCCTCCCCGCCATTCCATTTCGCCACGTTGAAAGTCGAGTGTTTCACTCCGGGGATATATCTTTGCCGGGTATAAAGGTTGCGCATAATCATCGTTTACAATCAGCCGGTACCCATCAATGCCCGAAATATAGAAACTACGTATATCAGGATCTTTAGAATCCTGCTCTTCGAACGATTGGTCCAACGGAATCCAACCCAGACCCTCGTAATACACTTCGCACCAATCGTGCAGGTTTATCTCTCCCGGGTGTAACATCCAACCGCTTTGCCATTTGCACGGAATACCTGCATAGCGGGCCATGGCCATAAACAACAAGGTTTGCTGTCCGCAGTCGCCATGCCGGTTAGCAAGGACATATTCCGGTATATTGTCGAGCGTGCTGTATTCCAATGCCGAGCACCAGGGAATGTTGGCATCTATCCACCGGTATATGCGTTGTACCTTTTTAAACGGGTTAGTCTCCTCACCCACTACCTGCGCTGTCAGTTTTTTTATTCTATCGCTAAAGACAATCTGTGGGGAGCGCTCAGAGGTGTAAGTTTTATAGATTTCAGAACTTGTATCGTAAGGTTTTATTTTCGCATTCGCCAATGGTTGCCACTCAGCCTGGCAATCGAAACTAAACTCAAGTTCAAAGACAGTAGGTTGCCCCTTTTCAGTCACTTTTTGACAGTACACAGTCCGGTGCATGTTCTCGGGTGCCGAGAGAATCCATTTTTTGCCGTTTACCCGCAGCAGTTTGATAGCACTCTGGCGGTCGTGCCCCTCCCTGGGGAAAGGCATCCAACACCGCACGGTTTCCCCTGCCGGAATGGCATCAGCTCCCAGCGTCATCGTATACGTCAGGGTAATGGTACGCTTATCCACCCTGGAGGTTTTTTCCACTCTGAAACTGTCGAGTAAAACGGGTAAATAGCTTTTCAGAAATTCAGGAGCCCCGTTGAAGGTGTTTTTATCGATCGTCTTTTTCACCCTGCCAGCCGTACTGTCCAGCCTGAACAGATTGCTGACTGCCTCTTTAAAATAGCAACGCTGGCCATCAATTACTTTCATCTCCAGTTTTCGGTCATTCTCCCAGGCACGTAATTGTTGATCACTGACATTCGGGAAGTACGGTTGTAACTTCTCCCGGACATCTTTCTCCGACAATGTGAAGTCAAGCCTGATTCGGTTTAAAATATCTTTTTGAAAAAGCAGTTGATAGCTTTCAAGGTCTGTCAGGTTTTTGGTTGTTATCATTCCGTTTATTTGTTGCGACGCTTCTGTAAAATTGCCTTTTTGAATCAACTCCTCTATCCCGGGGATAGAGGTTCTTTGTTGAGCCATTCCGCTAATGGATAAGCTCAGGAATAAAAGGAAAGGTATCGGTAAATGGAGTGTTCTCATGCTGAAATATTTAGTATGAATTTTCACTTTTATCACAACCTTCACAGCATCACAGGCCAGTCAGCGTCAAAGAATAAAAGATTGCACAAAAGTATAATACTTTTAAATATATTTCAACAAATAAACAAAAGAATTGCTTTTTTCAGGCACAAAAAGCTTTATCAATGTCGGCATACTTCAACAGCACAAGACTTAGCCCACTGGTATTGCATTAATTGGATAATCAGTTACCCGTTATATCAGATCATCCGATTATCCGTTACGGGATAGCCTTAACGACTCAACCGGTTGACCAATTATCCGGTGAACTGCTTCATGGAAAAGAGAAGTAAAAATAATTATTATAATATTTAAAAGGTAGCTATTTTTTCAGGCAACTGTCTTTTTTATTTTGGTAACCTTTAAACGTTCTGATAGTTATATGAATGGCAAGGTAAATTATTTATGTTTATTTTTTACTGGGAATATTTGGATACTCTGACAATATTCACTTACTTTGTTCATGAATTAATGTCTCATCGATTACTATAAAATACTATGAAAGACAGTATCCAGATTTTTGACGAGAAGAAAGTCCGTACTTTATGGGACGAAGAAACTGAAGAATGGTATTTTTCGATTATTGATGTCGTTGAAGCACTGACTGATACCGACAGACCTCGGAAATACTGGAACGATTTAAAGAAAAAGCTTCAAAAGGAAGGAAGTGAACTGTCCGATAATATCGGACAGTTGAAAATGGTTGCTCCCGATGAAAAGAAACGGCTCACTGATGTAGCTTCTACCAACCAGCTTTTCAGGTTGATACAATCCATCCCATCACCTAAGGCAGAACCTTTCAAACTATGGATTGCGCAAGTTGCCAAAGAACGGTTGGACCAAATGCAAGATCCTGAATTATCCATTGAGCAAGCTATGATGGATTACAAACGACTGGGTTATTCCGACAACTGGATTAATCAACGGTTGAAAAGCATTGAAATACGTAAAGACCTGACCGATGAATGGAAATCCAGAGGTCTGGAAGAGGGTCTTCAGTTTGCAACACTTACTGATATCATTTACAAAACATGGGCAGATAAAACGGCCAAAGAATACAAACAATTCAAAGGCTTAAAGAAAGAAAATCTCCGGGATAATATGACCAATACGGAATTGGTATTAAACATGCTTGCCGAGCTTTCCACCAAACGTATCTCCGAAACTACCAATCCTGAAGAATTTGACGAACATGCAGAGGTAGCACGTCAGGGAGGGGAAGTTGCCCGCAACGCCCGTATTGAACTGGAATCTAAAACCGGTGAAAAAGTGATATCACCACTCAATGCAAGAAATGGGATATTGAGAAACAAAAATAAAGAAATTGATTAACTGTCTATCGATACTCTTGTTCGTCCAAGTCTGTTAAGGTTTCAAGGAATGGATAGCCCCCATTTAGGCGAAACCAGAACCTGTTCTAAAAACCTGAAATTTATAATATATATCGGTCAGGGGAATGCACATTTAGATCTGATATTATTATTTTTCTATTAAGATATAACTGCTAACGAAGTATGCTACTTGAGAAAGCCGGTATTTCCTATCCCTGACTCAGGCTCTTAAAATAAAATGAATAAATACACCTTTGTGCTCGGAAACTACGAAAGCATGGTAGTAATCCTCTTTTTGTCCAAGGTACTGTCTTAATTTGCAGGATAAAGCCATTTTATTTTTGACGAAGCAATAGGCGACGCTTTAAGGGTGAGCTTGTCTTTCCCCTGGAGTAAAATAAAAAGAGGATACTCACCGATATTGGGAGCATCCTCTTTGTTTTATTCTATCTATTGGTTCTGTCTAACGGATACCGATTAGGTATGAACTTTCCTATACGGCCACTTATCTGCAAGCAACAGCCATATTACCGTTGGCAACAGCCTGATATGCAAACGCACCAGCCTGAGACAATTCAACAATAGCACTGGAGCCATACATTTTCACGTGGTTATCATCAACAAAAGTCATGAAAGTTACACTTTTACCATTTGTTTTGGCAGACCATGAACGATTGGCTTTGTTGAATGACAAAACAACTACGCCTTTTGTTTCCTCATTCGTTATCTTGTAACCTTTCTGGCTGGTTTCAACTTTGTAATTTCCTTTATCTCCTTTAATGTTTTTTACACTAGCTGTTACAGGGTTTGAGCCGCTCCAGAATTCAATGGTGTTGAGCACAACAGCATCCGCAAATATCGCAACTTCGTATACCGGAATAATATGAAAGCATATAAATACAACCTCGTTTACAAACTTGCTACTTACGTTTTTGTTCCATTTTAGCACTTTGTTTGTGAGAGTAAAAGAGCCAATACACGAGCTGAAGACAGCACAGGATAATAAAACTGAGATAACGACAACAAACTTGTTTTTTTTCATTTTTTTGCTTTTAATGATTAATATTGATTACATGTTGAAATAGCAGGAAATAATACCGGTTAATCAAGAAAAAGATTCTTTTTACAAAGGAGCTCGTGACTTTCATTTATTTGATTCTTAAATACAGCACTTTATTCGCATAATTCAAGAATCGCACAAAGATAGTTTCTTTTAGTTATTATCTCTATCTTTTTCATTTTTTTCGAATTCTTCATACCGAATATGTTAAGGTCTGAAGTAAACAGATACCAATAATGCAAGTAAAAGCAGGAGAATTTCTTACTTCGACACAAGATTCAGTTGCAAATAGGAGAAACTACTGGACTTTCTCCATCTTTATTCGTTCCAGTTCATCCTCTTTGCGTTTTTGGTAGAGCTGATAGGAATTGTACACATTGTGCCAGATGCTATAGAAACCACCGGCCATGGAAGTAACCGGACTCAGAAAGGTAGCTCCCAGCCAAATGGAGAAAACCGTACTCTTCTGTCCCAGGCTTTGCCCGCCTCCAATGCGGTCGTTGTAATGCCCGCCAATCTTTCTCCCAAGAGCAAACTGAAGCATACAGCAGATAAGTGAAGCTACGGCTATGCCTACCTGGTAAATGATGGCTACATCGCTGTGCACGATGCTTCGGATAGTGACGGCAATGGCAATGGCCAAAGCAACAGCCCACAGATAGAATGCCAGATCTTTGAACCCAAGTATCCCGGCATGAAGTTTTGGGAGATAGGCCCGGACTGCCCATGCCACCAGTAATGGACAGATAAGCAACGGAAATACCTTACGCAGAATAAGCAGGAAGGATGGCACAAAGGTAAGCGACGGATTGGGATGAACCATTGGCAGTACCAGAGGGATAACGATGGCCGAAGCTACATTAACAATGATGGTGTAGCTGATCAATGCCTGGGTATTTCCGCCAAGTTTGCCGGTAATCACAGCTGCGGCAGTAGCAGTGGGAGTAATCATGCAAATCATGGCTCCTTCCAGCACAACACGAAATTCAGTGTTCGGGAACAAGATAAGCGGCAACCCCAGCAGGCAAAAGAAACCTATCTGAATGAGCAACAGCCACAAGTGCATACGGCTTGGGCGCATGTCACGCGGATCGACCTTACAGAAAGTGACGAAGAGCATCAGAAAAATCAGTGTAGGCTGGATAATCCCGACAAGTTCGTTGACAAACGGTTTGGTTGGTGCCAGACAGGGGATATTTACATATATAAAGTAGCTGATAGCACCCACAAGCATAGAAATGGGTAGCGTCCAGTTTTTGACAAATCGTATCATTTTCATACTCCTTCTTATTTTTGGAGTGCAAAGGTACTGTGTTCTTTGGAGAATGTTCCTACTTTTATCAGGGATAAAATCTATGGAATAATCGGTATTACCGATCGATCGTATCGAACGGGAGATAAAACCCGGCTTTGAGAGCTATATGCATTCAGATTAATACTGTATATTTGCTAAAAAAATTACCCGTTTATGGAGATCAGACAGTTAAAGTATTTTATAAAATCGGCCGATTTACTCAACTTCACAGAAGCAGCAAAAGCGTCGAACATTGCTGAAAGTACCCTTTCGCAACAAATCAAACAGTTGGAAACGGAACTAAACATATTGCTTTTCAAGCGGATTAAGAAACATATAGAGCTTACGGAAGCGGGCGAGATGTTGTTGCCTTATGCCCGCAGAACGGTGGCAAGTTCGGAGGATGCCGCACAACGGATAAAAGACTTGCAGAACCTGCATACGGGGACATTGCGCATTGGCGGAACGTTCAGTCTTTGCTCATTGCTGACCGGCACACTGCTTAAGTTTTCTCAGAAGTACCCCAATATAAAAGTCTCGGTTGAATGCCAGACAGCCAACAAACTGCTGGAGCATCTGAAAGAACATAAACTGGATCTGGCACTCTGCTTTGAATCACCCCTACCCATAGAATCCGTTGAAAGTGAGTACCTGTTCGACTCCCCAATGTGCGTGATCCTGCACAAAAACCATCCACTCGCAGCCATGAAGGAAATACCCCTACAGGCATTGAGCAATTATCCGCTGGCACTTACCATAAAAGAGATGCATGCACGGGCTATTATGGATAATTACCTGATGACAAACAAACAAAAGCTGGAACCGCAACTGGAACTGAATGATATCAACATCCTGTTTCAGCTCATTAAAACCAGACACTGGACTTCCATTCTGCCAAAGTCAACTATTATCAACGAGAAAGAGTTGAAGGCAGTGCCACTGGCCGAAAAGGAATTGAAGATGCGGGCTGCTCTCATGTGGCTGAAGGATAATTACCAGAAAAAAGCCGTCATGGAGTTTACGGAAATGCTATTGCAGGATTTGAAAGGATAAAACCCAAACTCTTTTTTCGTACAAGGAGGAATGTTGGCATTTGCAACCGGTGGCTAGTGCATATTTAGGTGAAGCCGGACCTGTGCTATCGGTAAGATTTTCAGTAAGTAAATGGAATAATTGAATAGCGTTGTGTATTCATCTTCATTTACCCATTTAGTGTCCAATTTATTTTTAAGATACCCTCTACAATTCCTGATTATGGGAGTGAGGAAAAGTGATACTGGAAGTTTCACTCGTTCAGGCTGAGCAAACCGGATTACAAATCAGTACAATACAATATGTTGAAACAACACATTTCAACGATACAAAGTACTTTTGGTCCATCCGATTAAGTTGGCATATTCGGTAGGATGGTATCTTTATATCAAAATATCCCAGTAAAAAATCAATTTTTCTACACTCCGAAAATATAAATACGCGAAATTTGTAGCTGATTAATTTATAGGAATGCAGTTCCGGAAACCCGATACTTAGGGGAATCTGATAGGTGGCACCATAAAATGAAAATGGGTACTGCAAATGCTATGATCCTTACTTACACAAGCACCTGAATTGTTTCTGTTTAGCCTTCATGTATAATCAGATAATCACAATAAAGAAAATACAACTTCAATATCCGGTTCTGACTGGATACATTATAAAATATTTTTCCATATTCTTAAGCAACGAATTTATCAACTTTCAAGTATTGAGCTCACATTAATTAAAAAAAATGCTGCCATGAAAACATTTCGGATTATTTCTCTGTTTTTAGTTATTTTCTTGTCAATAGCCGGTGGAAACTACTCTACCCTCAGGGCACAATCGGCCTATGTAGCGCCAACCCTTCCGGTAATCCCGGATAAAGCATTCAACATTAAGGATTATGGTGCCGTTAGCAACAACAAAACGGATAACACCAAAGCCATCCAGGGGGCTATAGATGCTGCCGTGAACGCTGGTGGCGGCAAAGTGGTTGTGCCATCCGGGGAGTACTTATGCGGACCGTTACAGTTCGCAAGTAGCCTGAATTTACATATAGAATCCGGTGCTATTCTAAAGTTATTACCAATCAATGAATATCCCGGTGGAACTAAAGACGGAACCAGTTTTATCAGTGGTTCAAAACTGCACGATGTTGCTGTAACCGGAAAAGGTATGATCGATGGGCAAGGTAGTCCCTGGTGGCCGTATGCAAAAACAAAAAACGCAAAACGACCACGGATGATTGTGCTGCGTGATTGCGACAGAATACTGATTGAAGGGGTAAAATTGATGAATTCACCTATGTTTCATATTGCCATTGGTGGGAAAACTTCGAACGTCACGGTGCGTGATGTCATTATTCGAGCTCCATCATCAACCGATCCTGTAAACCCAAGTCATAATACCGATGCCTGCGACGTGAGCGGAACAAAGATACTGATCCAGAACTGCGATGTAAGCGTGGGAGATGATGATTTTACATGTGGTGGAGGCACTTCGGATGTACTTATTACCAATTGTAGATACGGTGATGGACATGGCGTATCGATAGGTAGTCCAACAAGAGGAGGTGTATCTAATTTTACAGTCGAAAATTGCACATTCACCAATACAGATTGTGGTATCCGCATAAAATCGGATCGCGACCGGGGTGGAGTTCTACAGAACTTAACCTATCGCAACCTGCATATGACCAATGTGGGCATCCCCATCCTGATATATGCCACCTATATGGCAAAAGACAGCAAGTACCGGAACCTGCAAAAGATAACACCCGAGATCGCCGAGACATATCCGTCAGCTCCTGTTACCGAACTAACACCGACCTATCGTAACATTTCATTCTATGATATTACAGCAACAGCAGAAAAAGGAAAACGAGCCGGTTTGATCTGGGGTTTGCCTGAAACTGCCATATCCAACATCCTCCTCCATAATGTGAATATCATTGCGGATAATCCTTTCGGCATCTTCTTTGCGAATGATGTAAAACTGGAGAATTGCAAGATACTGACCAGCTGGGGTAAAAACAACCTGGCACTTACCAATGCAAAAGTAACCATTGATGGAAAAGAAGCAAAATAAGGCAGGAACAGTCCCCCATGCCGACGTGATTTTACAAATCCTGCCAATAGATAAAAAATGATCTATAGAACTACCCTGAAAAAAGACAGTAGCATGTTCATGTCGCTGTCTTTTTTTTTGATCATTTTTCAATACTTACCCCTTTCCCCCCAGCAATTGGAAGTCAATCTTTATCCGTACAGCTTTGAATTGAAACACACTGTCTGTTGTCAATGAAAGCTGCCATGCCTGTGAAAATTTCAGACATTTAAGTTTCAAGCATTTGGTTAATTGGCAATGTAGTCAACTCGTCAATCAAGGTATATGGGAAATTGTTTCAGGTCACTCCCACCCTATCCATAAATGAGCCATTCAACCCATAGACCAACGTATCCAGTTCCCCGCTTTCCATTCACAGCTTAGAGGGGGTTGAGAGAGGGTTCATTGAGGGTTCATTGAGGGTTGAGAGGGGTAAACCTCATTGAACCCTCTCTCAACCCTCTCTCAACCCCCTTTAATTTCTCTCTGTACAGAGAATGAATAGATACAAAAAACCGACCGGCTGGGGAATGAAAAAAAGAAGGATGTAGTTATCCGGGGTTTGAGATCCTACGAGATCAGTTTTCAGGAAGGAAGGCAAGGGAAACAAGTACCAAACAGACAGTTAAACACAAAATAAACAGGCAGACAAGAAGGACGTAAGGGGAAATATTCATTAAATATTTTGATGTTGACCGGACAGAGAGAGACAAGTAAATACAGGGAGATACAAGACACCCGAAATTCCGGTTTAACTTTTTAGTCTAATTGTGTCAATTTAATTAAAATATACTTATCTTTACATCGTTTTATCTTAAAACACTCTTAACGGACTGATCAGAAACAAAAATCCATTTATTCATTTAAAACTTCAACAACATGAGTATCGCAGAAAGCCCCCTCCTGGGACCCATGAGAAAATCGATGGGTAATTTCACAACGTATTCTTTAAACGGGATGAACATTGTACGTTCGAAGGCATTTAAGCACAAGGATGCCAAAACTGAAAAACAGCTCATCATGCGGGCACGTATGACCACGATGGCTAAAGTGTATCGTACCTTTAAACGTATTTTGTGCCTGGGTTTCCCCGAAAACAGTTCAGGGAAATCACCCCAAAACATGCTTGTATCGGTCAATTTTACATCAGCCTTTGAGATGGTGGATGCCATGCCGGTGATTAGCTATCCCCTGTTGCAGCTATCCAAAGGATCGTTACCCGAAGTAAAGGTACTGGAAGCCGTTGTTGACGCAGAGGGGATTACAGTGCGGTATGATGCTGATTTATCGTCAGACAACGTATTTGCCACCGACGAAATGGTGGCCTGCGCCTTGCTGAAAGACGAGTCACTGCTTATTACCCGCCAAATCCGGGGATACGAATCCCTGGGAACGATCCAGCTGAAATATCCAACCCTACAGGCCGATGAAGTAGCCTGCTGCTATGTGTTTACACGGAGCGGGGATGGGAAAAAGGCGTCGGACACGAGGTATGTGGAAGTGAAAGGGTAAAAAACAGGTAAGCCGGTCGGGATTGTACAGGACGTATAAGTGATAGTCAATAAATCATGTTCTATTTTAAGAATCTGACCTCTTCCTAACCTGCATGTCTAAAAAACTTACTAGAAAGCCAGGACTCTTCAATTTATTTTTCGAGCCAGGAAAGAAGAATAAGGTAAATCCATTTTTTGCCGGGTTCTCTACTTAGGTTGAAAAAAACAAAATAAGGTCTTAATATATCAACCTTATTTTCAAATATTAAACCTAAGTAGAGAACATATACCCATCCCATTAGAGACCTTATTCTTTACCTGTAAACAGATATCAACTTGCAATTTGCATACCCTTAAAGAAATAAATTCCATTTATAGACAGCATCCTTTACTGAGTGCTACGAAGAAA
>Ga0302296_1003319_pt1 | contig 10376 bp, 9 predicted proteins | sample III_Fen_N3_1_FD_194546 | JGI IMG/M metagenome (GOLD analysis project Ga0302296, IMG submission 194546) | Peat permafrost microbial communities from Stordalen Mire near Abisko, Sweden - III_Fen_N3_1 | ecosystem: Environmental > Terrestrial > Soil > Wetlands > Permafrost | place: Sweden: Abisko... | reverse complement strand
AGGCTGAAAAGTTCAGCAGTTTTCAGTCTATTGACCATTCTACTTTACATACAACTGATATTCAATAGTCTTTTCTTTTAAATATTCCTTTCTTCTTTGACATACTTTGTGATGAACCGATTTGAATTTAATTTTTATCATTCTGATTTTGTTTATATAGTGAGATTTACCTATCCATTAATCTTTCATTAAAACTTAAAAATTATGAAAAAATTTATTCTACTTGTTTCGCTGGCTATCGTCGCAATAACCGTGCAGGTAAAAGCACAAGGTGTGATAGCCCTTACTACTGCGAATGGACAAACCACTGTTTACTCATTATTTGAGACAGCACTTAATCATGCCAATAATGGCGATTACATTTACCTTCCGGGAGGAACCTTCAAACTAGTCTCAGATATCAAGAAAGCGGTAACTATAATTGGTGCCGGCCATTATCCCGATTCTACAGCCTATACAAACAGAACTATTATTGAAGGCGACCTGAATATCGGTTCGGGAGCAAGCAATGCACTCATCGAAGGACTGTATGTAATAGGTAATATCATTTTCAGACCGGAACAGAAGACTGAGAATGTGACGATCAGACGATGCAATATTAACTCCATATCCATTGGAAACAATTGGGGAAGGGTTGACTCCAACCGGTGTTTCAACCCCCAGTTTATACACAATATTATACGTGGAAGCATTTCATTTTCAGAATCTTTTGGGTTTTTGATGAAAGGGAATATTATTGGCGGAACAGCGCAGGAATGCACCTACCATGGAGGAAATTTTGAAAACAACATATTCCTGGCAGTAGGGGAAAACGCCACCTTTTCCAACCTACGGAACATAACATTCAAAAATAATATTTTCATGAACACCCAACGGTTAGGGTATCAGGGATATGGGTGTTATGGACTCGATGGTATTTGTGGAACCTATAACTGTAACTTTATCAATAATTTATTTGTAGGAAAAGATACGACAGTAAATGTAATAGCAATGGCAGCTTTACGAACCGGGAACATATTCCTGGCCGATGCCTCCTCTATATTTGTAAAACAGTCGGGAACGACCTTCGATTACAACCATAACTATGCACTAAAACCCACTGCTCCGGGCAAGAATGCAGGAGATGATGGTACCGATGTCGGTATTTATGGTTCAACGAACCCTTATAAAACAAGTGCCTTGCCTTCAAATCCTCACATTTCGTTTAAGGATATTCCGGCTTCGACACTTCCGAATGGAACCATACCGTTAAAGATTCGTGTAACGGCACAGGACAGATAATATTTTTTGAGTATAATCCGATAGTTCTTGAAGGTTTCATCATGAAACCGACACAAGGAGTTTCTATCTACTTTTTATTAATACTAAAAAAATATTGGGATGAAAAATATCATAATTCAATTCGTCTTATTCTGCTGCATGATTCCTTTCATACAGGCGCAGAATAAAATCAGGCAATATGAGTATTGGCTTGATGCCGATTATGCTTCACGACAGACGGTATCCGTTACACCTGTAGCTAAACTTGATATGAATGCCTCCATTCAGCTTACCGGACTTAAAACAGGTTACCATGCATTGAATTTCAGGTTTCTGGATACCAACAATGAATACAGTTCAATCAGCACGCATTATATTGAAGCTTTTTCGGGCAACCCTCAGGTTTCCGGATATGAATACTGGTTTGACGACACCTTCAGCAACAAAACTTCTGCTGCTATAACACCTACAAACACCTTCAATTTAACAAATCTGGATGTATCGTCGGTAACGGATGGGATGCATTTACTTGCTATCCGCTTTTCGGACATTTCAGGTAAATGGAGTGCTATTCAGTACGGCAGGGTATTTAAATCTGGTGGAAATGTCACGAATGCAAATTCCATTTCCGGATATCGTTACTGGCTGGACAGTAATTTTGCAACGAATACATATAAAGACATGAATGTCACAGGCCACGGTTTATATTTAAACGAGAACATTGATTTAAGCTCTTTTCCCAAAGGGGGAAGTCACATGCTAAACATCCAGTTCAGGGACAATATGGGACTATGGAGCGCCGTTCAAAGCACGATCCTATTGAACACAGGTGGTGGTACGGTAAGCTTTAATGTGGTTTCGGGTTACCGATATTGGGTGGACAATGACTTTGAAAACAGCATTTATAAGGACGTAAATCCTGCTTTAGCATGTGTAAGTATCAATGAAAACCTCGATTTAATAAGCTTCAACGGGAATAACCGGTTACTGAATGTCCAGTTCAAAGATGCTTCCGGATTATGGAGTCCGGTAATTAGCGACACGGTGAATGTGCTGACCAATGTTGGGTTTAATGAAATACAGATCAATCGGGATAACATACAGGTATATCCGAATCCAAACAAAGGCGAATTTACGATTTCCATGAATCGGGAAATAAAAGATGCCTCTCTGTATATAACTAACACGGTGGGTGAAATCCTGTATATCGAACGTAACAATGTTATTACCAGTCAGCTCATTCATTTAAAAACATTACAACCGGGAATTTATTTTGTGCAACTGGTAGATAGCAAAAGTGGCAAAACACTGAATGCAACAAAAATGGTGATTAAGAAATAAATATTGTACTAAATGACTGATTAACTATATTTAGATTATTAGACAGAATGGGTCATTAAGCAAATCATCCGATTGTCACAATCACCTTCAGGATGTAATAGGACTATATCACAAATTTTAAAGTAAGTATATAACAATGGGACGTATGTTACATATGGCCCATTGTTTTAAAAGATCATTTTACTTATTAAAAACACATTCCTGTTTATAGTGATCAGCATAAAATGAGCCGGTAAATAGCATGCATAACAATATTTAATTATTTTGAGGGAGGATGGTAATCTGCATAAAACCCAGATGATGCATCACTTCACGTAAGATCAGGAGCGTAGAGGCAAACTGATTGTCTGACGGCAACACATCGGAACTTGCAGGACGGCCGGTAATAATGGCTGCTAAGCGGTTAAAAACGAGTTCCATATCAGCACGTGCCAGTATCTTGCCCTGATCGGAGTCTTTAAATGCAGATAAGTGTGCAATTTCCCTGACGCTCATATCCAGGGTGTAGAGCTGAGAGTTGGGAATAAGCAGTTTATGCAGGGGCATTACTTCATCTTCTACCACCATAATGGCATTTTCTATTTCACCCGGAGTTGGCGGATTGTGGTAGAAATAACCGTCTGCAGTTTTATCAGCACCAATATCGAACACCCAAAGGTTATCAAGTTTATCATCTCCCATTCCCTGAGCTATAAAGCTATATTGATCATCAATATGAAGGATGGTTACAGGTACTTTTTCGTGAGTCAATTGTCGAACTGCAAGGTAATGTTCAAGGGCTTGTAGTATTATATCGTCAGGGCTGATCGTTTTCATATTCTTACTTATTATTCTTGTATAGAAATCGAATTACAAAAATACGTATTAAATGTTGAATAAGGAGTAGCAAGATTGGGTAGAGTTGCAACTGTACTTAGTATATTTCATTCAGCTAGGGGGATGTTTTTGGTAATTTAATGGAGTTTTATCTCAACCAATCTTGTCAATATCATTCTAAATCTAATAGAACTAAATTGTTGAATCAAGTCACACACACAATTTACACAATTTTACACTTAATAAAGGGAATATATAAATTTGTTTGGAGTACTTTTGTACATACTAACTAAACAAACCAGAATATGATCTACTTAGCTGACACAGCGAACATTGACGAGCTTAAAAAACTTCTTTATTATTTTCCAATTGCCGGTGTAACCACCAATCCAACCATTATTGCTGCTGCAAACAGAAAATTATCAGAAATTCTACCTGATATTATTGAAATTATTGGTGATAAAATGCTTCATGTGCAAATGATCAGCGATATGGCTGTTGATATGGTTCGGGAAGCGAAAGCATACAAAAAGAAATACAGCCTGGGAGATAATTATTTTGCTAAGATTCCTGTTTCAAAAGAAGGTTTCAAAGCCATGCCCATGTTGAAAGATGCAGGTATCAATGTTACGGCTACTGCAATTTTCACGCAACAACAAGCACTTGTAGCCGCCAGAGCCGGAGCCGACTGGGTAGCACCTTATGTGAACAGGCTTGATAATATTTCTTCGCACGGGATTGAAGTGGTGAAGCATATAGTTGAAAATATTGAGCATTTTAACCTGAACACGAAAGTTTTGGCTGCAAGTTTTAAAACAGTGGATCAGGTACACCGTGTCAGTATGGTGGGAAGCCACGCTGCAACCATTAATTTTGAAATACTCGAACTTTTGAGAAGCCACCCAATGACGGACATGAGTCTGGATTGGTTTAAAAGGGATGCCAAAGGTCTTTATGATATTGAGTTTTAATGGTACAAAACAAAAAAACAAGAGGCTGTCTACATTTTAGACAGCCTCTTGTTTTTTATTTGATAATTATCTGTTTTTTGTAAATGCCTTCAACCTTTCCTCCAGTACATTCATCTGATCCATCCGTACAAACGAAACACAAGCCCGTAATCCATTCGGATTTTCACTACCTGTAATAACCAATGAAATGGCTGAGATACCATAATACAGGAACTCCTTCATCAACTCAGCACTGGTCATCCCCGGATAGGCAATGGTAAAATAAAAGCCATCAGCGAGCTCACTATCTTCGTCATTATACACAATGTAAAAATTGTATTTCAGAAACAGTGCTTTCATTACTCTGGCTTTCTCTGCATAGGGGTGCAGGGCAGCTACAAAATCTATTTCGCCATCATTCACGGCCTTCAACACGGAAGCAAGAGCATACTGAGCTGTATGTGAGGTGCCTGCTGTAGTAGCATATAAAACACCATAGGGAATGAAACGCCCCAACATATCACTTGAGTAATACTTTTTCAGGTTCGAATACCGCCTGGTACGCAGTTTCTCGGACGTAATCATCATACCTATACGTTGGCCTGCATAATTGAAGATCTTTGAAGCGGAGAGCAACAGGATATAGTTATCGGTATAATGTGCAACTGTTGGCTGAAAAGGAGCTACAGCAGGAATTCCATAATGCTGGCGGAAATCCATGGCAAAATAAGCCAGATCTTCTATCACGATCACATCATATTTCGTAGCCAGTTCACCGATAGTTTGCAATTCCCTTTCCGAGAAACATATCCATGCAGGATTATTGGGCGAGGAATAGCAAATGGAACACACGTTGCCTTCTTTGAGGTATGATTCGAGCTTGTCATGGAGTTTATCCCCCCTGAAGTTCAACACATCAAAGGACTTGAATGGTAAATCCAACAATTGTAATTGGGATTTATTCACCGGAAAACCGGGATCAATAAAAAGGGTATATGGTTTTTGGGGATCGGTACGGGCAGTTGCGAGTAAAGCTGCAAAGCTTCCTTGCATAGCGCCTACAGTAGGAACACAATTTAAGGGTGAAACTTCGATATTCATAAACAGATTGGCAAACCGGGCAATTTCAGCCTTTGCAAACGGTATGCCTTCGATATTCGGGTACATAGCAGCCAGGCCTTTATCCAACGCTTCTTTTTCACCTTGAATGGCAATGTCTAAGGCAGGCAAACCGGGCACACCCATTTCCATATGAATAAATTCCTGTCCGCTTTGTTCTTCAATCTGCGCAACAAGCCTCCCCACTTCACGAATGGACAAACGGGTAATATCAGATTCACCAAACTGGTCAAAAAGAGTATCGACTAGAGATGTTGGTATAGTTGTCATGGTTGGTACAAATTACACGAATTATAAAACGAATTACACGAATTTTCTTTTCAGGAAACAACAATCTTCCAAATAAAATCATGAAATAAAATCACACAGTAAATTTAAGAAAGAATATCATCGTAGATAACCTATTTCTTCCTGTTATCAACTACTCTTACAGCTTTTCCTTCACTTCGTGTTATTGTTTTGGGCTCGACCAGAGTTACTTTTACATGTAATCCTATAGCACTATTTAGTGCATGTTCTATTCTACGTGACAGATTTTGCAGATCACGAATCGTATCGGTCAATTGTGATTCTACCAGTTCTACTTTTAATTCCAGTGTATCGAGGTTGTTATCCCGGTCAACATAAAGCATGTAATGGGCACTTGTTTCACCCAGTTCAAGCAATACATGTTCTATTTGTGATGGGAAAAGGTTTACACCACGGATAATCAACATATCATCACTACGCCCGGTTATCTTCTTCATTCGTACACTTGTCCTTCCACACTGGCAGGGTTCATGATTTAATGTGGACAGGTCACGGGTATTATAGCGAAGCAGAGGTATCCCTTCTTTTGTCAGGGTAGTAAATACCAATTCACCCTCAATGCCATCAGCAACAGGTTGTTTTGTATCGGCATGAACAACTTCCGGAAAGAAATGATCTTCGTGAACATGTAACCCGATATGTTTAATGCAATCATTTGCTACTCCTGGTCCCATAATCTCACTGAGTCCGTAAATATCATGTGCACGTATTCCCCATTTCTTTTCCAGTTCAAGCCGCATATTCTCGGTCCAGGGTTCAGCACCAAAGACACCGGTCTTCAATTTCATATCTCGTAAAGAATGTCCGTTTTCGGACAACGCATCAGCTAAATGCAGTGCGTAAGAGGGTGTACAAGCCAATACTGTAGAGCCAAAATCTGACATAAGTTGCAGTTGCCGGCGTGTATTTCCACCTGAGATAGGAATAACAGAACAACCCACCGCTTCTGCTCCATAATGAATGCCCAGACCACCGGTGAACAAGCCATACCCATAGGATATTTGCATGATATCTTCTTTCCCGATACCAGCCATGGTTAAACAACGTGCTACTACTTCCTTCCAGTTTTCAATGTCTGTTTTCGTATAACCCACTGTTGTTGGCTTTCCGGTTGTTCCACTGGAAGCATGTACCCTGACAATCTCTTTCATGGGTACTGCAAACAAATTAAACGGATAATTATCACGCAAATCGTTTTTATATGTAAAAGGCAATTTTACAATATCATCAATAGAATGTATATCCGATGGTTTTACACCCAATTCATTCATCTTTTTACGATAAAAAGGAACATTGTTGTATACACGATGAACTAACCCAATCAATCTTTCACTTTGCAGGGTGCGCATTTCTGCACGATTCATGCACTCCATCTTTTTATTCCAAATCAGTCGTTCATTGCTACGTGTATTGTTTTCTTTAAACGCGACACTCGATTCTTTGGTATGCAATCTGGATGATTTCAATATTCCCCTTGTTTCTTGTCTTTTTAGTCTTGACTCATCGTTCATTATTCCTTATTCTTAGTTCTGTTATCTTTACTTTATATAGACCTCACTTATTTGACAGCAGCTTTACTCCTATCTTAAATCTGCCTCGGTGATTGATTTTAAATTATTTGCCTTAATTATTTCGATTGATTTATCCTGGTTATCGGTACGTAATATCAAAATCGATTTACTACCAAAGCTAAATGCATAAACATATTCAATACAGATATCTGCAGCAGTAAACAAGTCCAGAATCCGGGACATAGTTCCTGGGGCAGCTTCCATTTCTATGGATAGAATATCATGAATCCTTACAGAGAATTGTTCTGCCCGTAGGACTTCCAATGCTTTCCCGGGATCAGAAACAATAGCTCGTAAAATGCCATAATCGCTTGTATCGGCTACAGTAAGAGCTATTATATTGATGTTGTATTTTGCCAGAACGGCTAAAACCTGATTCAGATAGCCTGTTTTATTTTCCAGGAAAACAGAGAGTTGACTTATGGTCATAGGGATGGATTGTTTATAATTGTTCTAAAATCTCCTTCAATTGTATTGATGTACGTATCTGTTTAATTATTTAACGATACAAATTTACATAATTTGAGTGAAAACTGAAATACTTTAATCGTTTTTATGGGAATTAAGTTATAATTGAAAGCAAATATCCGACCTATAATAACAGTCAGAAAAATAAGACATCCGGTTCATTTTATACTTTCGGAAGAAAGTTTCCTTGTAATCTCCATAACGGTGGCCAGTTCGCCTAAGCGTGGAAAAATGTTTACAAGGCTATTGGTGTGTGCTTCCTTTACTCTATCGGTCATAGCATCGGTAGCAAAAATCAGGTTATATCCCAGCTCACTGCCTGCGCGGGCAGTCCCTTCAACAGCTATACTGGTTGAGATTCCGGATAAAACCAACTGAGTAATATCTCTTTTCTTCAATTCTTCATCCAGTTGAGTCTGAAAGAATGCATTCCAGGATTTCTTTTCAATAAGTATATCTTCCGGTTTAATTTCAATCTCAGGAACAATATCGGTAAAACCCAATATAGGCAATGCCACTTTAGCAATACTCTTCATTACCTGATTTTGGGGCATATTTGTAACTTCAACCCTGGTTTTGGTCCATGGAGCATCAAACGGATTTACATGAACCACTACAATTGGCAGGTTATGAGCCCTGAAAATATCCACCAACATGGAAGCCTTTAAAAGAATGGCTTTTACAGGATGAACGGTTTTCATTTTTACTATCCCTTTTTGCAGGTCGATTAAAACCAAAGCTGTATTTTTATCAATTGTAGTTAACATCGTTTATTATTTTGAACATGCAAATATATCCAAATTTGTTAAATATGCAATTATGAATTCGGATAGTTTTCATTATGAAAGCATTAAATCATTTATATTATGATTATTATACACCACTCAATAGATATAATATGTGAGTTACAGATTTTGATTCTAAATTGATAGACGAGCCCAACAATAATTCCTGAGTAAACGGAGATCTTATAAACTTATTTCCTTTGTTTCTGCTCTTTTTTTTAATCCTAATCCAATCGAATCATACTATGCATACATTTTAGGCATAAAGTGGAATAGGAGAGTATTTGAAGATGATTGGTCGAGGGTTGAGAGAGCCTGACCTCACTGAACCCTCCTCAATCAATCATCAATCAACAGTATTGAAGTATGACTGAGAAAGAATTTCTGATAATCGTTTTTTTAATAAAACAGGAATCTGAGTCAGGAACAGGAATGCAAATAAATAACAAGATTTGTTTTGTCTGAATGACTGTCGTTTAGCCTTCTTAAAAATCTTAGCAATAAATAAATCTGGCTTCTTGTTTCATGTAATGTTGCTTTCCTTGCATCAAGAGCAATGGGAAGATGGGTCAAAATCCAACCTTTTTACGTATCTTTGCACCCGAAAGGAATTCGACCCGCTTCCAGGGTTGTTTTTCTTTCTTTTTACATACAAGTTAAATGGGGTGCCTTAATATTTCGGGCTGAGATCATACCCTTTGAACCTGCACGGGTAATTCCGCGAAGGGAATAAGACAAATTCATCCGTATCTTTATTGGCTCTCAAAATCAAATTTATTAACTTTTAATTCATTTGTTATGAGACAAATTTTTATTGCAGCATTCGTGCTGTTTTCTGTTTTTACCGTATCTGCCCAATACACCCTGAAAGGGAAAGTGTTGGACGAGAACGGGAATGCTTTATTTGGTGCAACTGTTACTATTCAAAACAGTTCACATGTGCAAACATCCCAAAAGGATGGGTCATTCAACTTTGAAAAGCTGACTAAAAAGAGCTTCAGACTCGAAGTATCCTACATTGGGTACGAAACAGTATTTCATCAAGCAGCGGTCAATCAAGAAGTGACTATTAAGCTAAAATCAAAATCACATTCAATTGACGAGGTAACAATCAGATCATTACGGGCAACTGACAAATCGCCTGTTGCTTACACAAACATTGATAAAGAAACTTTGTCAAAAACGAATCTGGGTCAGGATATACCTTATTTATTATCACAGACACCATCTTTTGTTGCTTCGTCTGATGCAGGAACTGGCATTGGTTATACCAATTTCAGAATTCGCGGAACAGATGCTTCACGTATCAATGTAACCATTAATGGCATTCCGTACAATGATGCGGATGAACAAGGTGCTTACTGGGTAGATGTTCCTGACTTTACTTCTTCACTTGAGAGTGTTCAGATTCAACGGGGAGTCGGCACATCAACCAATGGTGCCGGAGCATTCGGCGCAAATATAAATATGCAAACCGACAATTATGCATCAAAGGCTTCGGGTGAGATTTCCGCTTCATACGGATCATACAACTCTCAAAAGAATACAGTGAAAGCGAGTTCCGGTTTGATAAACGGACATTGGGCAATTGATACACGGTTATCGTCTGTAAAATCGGATGGTTATATCGATCGCGCTTCGGTAGACATGAAATCCTATTTCGTACAGGCAGGATATTATGCTGAAAAAACCTCCATTAAGTTCCTTACTTTTGGAGGTACAGAAAAGACTTATCACGCCTGGGACGGAATAGATTC
>Ga0302296_1003316_pt1 | contig 10385 bp, 9 predicted proteins | sample III_Fen_N3_1_FD_194546 | JGI IMG/M metagenome (GOLD analysis project Ga0302296, IMG submission 194546) | Peat permafrost microbial communities from Stordalen Mire near Abisko, Sweden - III_Fen_N3_1 | ecosystem: Environmental > Terrestrial > Soil > Wetlands > Permafrost | place: Sweden: Abisko... | reverse complement strand
AAAAATATTAGATAAAAAGACTTTTACAATCTTTTTACCACCAAACTTTACTTTTTATAATCAGTGTTCAGGACATAATCAATATAGTTGTACTTCGACAGATGCATTCCCTTCAAATAATCCGTACTTTTCAACGAAAGAATTACGAGTTGTTTTGGGAAACAATGATAATGATTTTATATCTATGACAGAAAGTAGTTTTAAACGAATTATGAATAAAACAAAATTTAATTCTCAATCTGATAGTTATATTTTAACTATTAAAGAATAAAAATATTGAAAGATTAAAATAAATTACATTTGCTAATCGAGTAGACGCCCCACCAGCCTAAACCAGCGGGGAAGCCTCTCACACCACCGTACGTACGCGAACCGAGACATAAGAATTCAAAACCAACAGAAATCTACACACATATCACAACCAAAGGATTCCACCAAATAAAAAGTCCGCTCGATGGTTTGGATCGTTAGTTTTATTTTTTACATTTGAATAGTAAACGAAACGAATATAACATCACTGTTTTTGAAAGAATATTCTACATTTCGGGGTTTAAGGTTTTCACGTTTGAGTGGGATTGTCGACCTGAAGATAAATGGAATATATCAGCAATTGCTGATACAGGGATGTTACACACAAGGCTAAAAAACAGCAGTAGTGAAACGGATACAGAAAAATATTAAAGAAATTGAATTTGAAATAGTTAATAATAGTTTAAAACTTTTACCATTGCCTGACACATAGACGATAAAATAATTTTGGTAAAAAGCGAACTTATTAATTAATTTTAAATGTTTATAAATGTGAAAAATAAAAAATGTAATATAAAAATTATTTCAACAATACTCTTTTGGATAGTGTTGATTTCGAAGTCATTTGGGCAATTACCCCCCAATGACCCTGTTTATGAGCTTGTATTCAATGATGATTTTAACGGAACATCTGTTGATTATACGAAATGGGATAGAATTCCACCATGGAACCAAGGTTCAAATATTACAACTGTTTGTAATCCGAATGTAACTACTTCAGTAGCATATAGGAAATGGAAAACAAACATTCCGGGGCAAATGGATACTACTAATTGTAAAGTTAGTAATGGGTCGGTAAAACTATATACTAGGAAAGAGAATTATGTCGGTGAGGTTTGGGTTTGGCCAAATGGGGTATTTGATACACTTATGCTTCCTTTCAAATATACGACGGCAATGTTATATTCAAAAAACATTTATCGTTTTGGTTATTTTGAAATCAGATTTAGGTTGCCACAACCACCAACTCCACCCAAAAGACATTTTGGTTTTGGTCCTAACTTTTGGCTATTTGGTGCAGATACAGATGGTAGTGAAGGATGGGTAAACCATTGGAGTGAAATTGATGTTTTTGAGATTAATAGTTTTGATATTGGCGGAAACAATAGCAATTTATATACAAATAATGCTCACTATAGAAATTGTGATAATAGCAGTTGTCATATACAAGATGGACAAGCCTTTGGTTATATTTCAAACAATACATGGCATACGGCAGCAGTAAACTGGACGCCATCGAAAATCGAATTTTATCTTGATGGCAACAAATTGAGAGATTTTCCTTGCGACCAATTAAACTATCCGCCCGATAGTTTGGTAGCGATGCCAATGTGGGTTGATATAAACTCGCCTGCAACAAACTTCTGTATGGCTTTTGATACCGTAAGTTCTAACGGCACTTCATTCCCTTATATTTATGAAATAGATTATGTAAAGGTTTGGCAATTAAAACAAGCATGTGATACAGCAAAACTGTACTGTAATTTTAACCCATCTAATTACAACAGTAAATTATACCAATCAGTAACAATAGGAGGAACAAATTGTAATTCTACAATTAGTAATCAAAGCAATTTGAGTATTTATGCTACTAATTATATATTATTAAATGAAGGTGTGAGTATTGATAATCAAAGTAACGTTTTGTTCAATATTGAAGATTGTCGAGAAAATCAATTCGGTGTAAAATCGTTAAAAAGTTTACTACAAACTAATCCAAGTCCCTCTCCACCTGCATTCATTGAACGGCAGAAGTATCATTATTAACATTTTAATCTAAATACTATGAAAACTAAATTTGTAACACTTGCAATATTACTAATAGGTATTTATTCGCATTGTAATAGTCAAGATTATAGAGATAAATTTGTTGGTAATTATTTATGTGATATTCAAACTATTTCTGGGACTAGCAATACATGGGATACTGGAACAATAATTATAACAAAATCAGATACTAATTCTACCCAAATTATTATAAGTAGAAGTCAATCTCAATATAGTATTGCAACAGTTGATACTGTAGGTCATTTTGTTGTATCTTCTAATCCATATGGAGAATGGGGTGATTTTTATATTTCAAATGATAGTTTGTATTATTTTCGAAATGGAGGTAGTGCAATGGGACTATATTTTTATTATTTTGGCAAAAAGACACAAACATCTGTTTATGAAATCTTCCAAGATGATAATACAATAAAAATTTATCCTAATCCAACTAAAGACAAACTATATTTATCTTCTAATGATTTTGATAATAATTCATTTGTTAAGATTTATGATTTAAAAGGTCAATTAATTTCAACAAATTCAACTAAGTCTATAGGAAACTTTTTGGAGATAGATGTCTCAAATCTGAAGAGTGGTTTTTACTTTATTAATTTATTAACTAACAAAAAGTCTTTTAATTCAAAATTTTTAAAACAGTAAGAATATGAAAACAAAATATTTATTTATCGGATTAATTTTATTAATCTCAACAATAACAAATGCTCAAATTAAGATACACACTGGCGGAAATGTTTCGTTGGGTTCAACTACTGCTCCACCAAGTGGGTTTAAGTTCCAATTAATTGGAAATAGCGTTTTTAGTGCAAATACTGGTTCGATAACCTCCTCGGCATACATACGTGGTTTAAACGGTTATTCTACAGCCACAAATCCTGATTATACTTGGTGGGGGAATGACCAAGCTGGTATTTTTCATCCAAGCAATAATGTGATAGGCTTTTCTTCTTATGGACTGGAAAGAATGAGAATTACCTCTGGAGGTGTACAGATTAATTCATCGGGTGATTTTGCCTATTCTATATTTGTAAATGCTACAACTTCAAATGCATGTGCTTACCATATGAGATATGGCGGTCAAACTAACTTTTATGTTCATGCTTCTGGTTGGGTTTATTCGCAAGGTCAGTATATTGGCTCTGACAAAAAGTTTAAAAAAGACATTGTAAACATACCGAATTCGTTATCTAAAGTCATGCAATTAAGAGGTGTTAATTATAAACTTAATCGCTCTGATTCTATGAGTATTTTCAATACTAATGATTTATACATGGGTGTTGTAGCACAAGAAGTGGAAAAAATAGTTCCCGAAGTTGTAAAAACATTTCCCGATGGAACTAAAGCAGTAGCATATCAAAATCTAGTTGGGTTGTTAATCGAAGCGATTAAAGAGCAACAAATTCAAATCGAATCGCTTCAAAGTGAAGTTAAAAATTGCTGCGAAGTAAAGAACACAACTAAATCACTTAAATCAACTTCAATATCAACTTCTACAAATGATACTGACAATGTATTAACGAAAAATTCACTTTATCAAAATTCGCCTAATCCGTTCACAGAAAACACACAGATTAGATATTTTATTGCAGATGAGGCTAAAAATGCAATGTTGTGTATATTTGATATGCAGGGTACTCTATTAAAGTCTTATCAAGCACTTAATAAAGGAAATGGTGAAATTACTATAAATGGAGGCGATTTCAATGCTGGAATGTACATGTATTCTTTAATTATTGATGGAGTTGAGATAGATACAAAACGGATGATATTAACAAAATAAGCCCTGTGTGTAATCGAGTAGACGCCCCGCCAGCCTAAACCAGCGGGGAAGCCTCTCACACCACCGTACGTACGCGAACAGAGACACAAGAGTTCAAAAACAACAGAAATCTACACACATATCACAACCAAAGGATTCCACCAAATAAAAAGTCCACTCGATGGTTTGGATCGTTAGTTTTATTTTTTACATTTGAATAGTAAACGGAACGAATAAAAAATCACTGTTTTTGAAAGAATATTCTACATTTCGGGGTTTAAGGTTCCCACGTTTAAGTGGGATTGACAACCTGTTGATAAATGGAATATATCAGCAATTGCTGATACAGGGATGTTATGCAACATAATAAAAAAACAACCATGTACAACTTTTCACATATTAAATTAGTCTACTTATAAATAAAACAATCTAAATTATATTGCCATGAGAAAACATTATTTATTTATTAGTATCATAATAATTTTAAATTTTTGGAAAACCAATGCTTCTTCCATTTCTCAATTAGATAGTATAGTAAATATTGAAAATGGTAAAAGGTTTGAAAAAGAATTGTACCATTACGATAGTTTAGGAAATAATATAGATAAGGTATATTTCAAATGGGATAGTATACATGGAAAATGGTTGAACGATGTTAAGGGTGTATATGCATATGATAAAAATAAAAATAAAATCCTAAATGCCACTTATGATTGGGATACTACAAAACTTGATTGGGTTGGATATCATAAATATGAATATTCATTTGATAATTCAGGAAAGAAAACACTTTCGTCATATTCAATATTTATAAATAATGAATGGCAATATGCATATTTATATTCATCAACTAGCGTTGATACAACAGATGGAATTATTCTAACTCAACTTAATTGGAATAGCCCTAAATATGTAATTCCTGCCTCTTCTAATAAAACAGTGAGTACCATAATAAATGGAAATAAAATAAGTAGCTTTTCATATAATATGAATAATGCAGATTCTACTTGGCATGCTGTATCAAAATGTAATGCAACAGTACAAGACACTAGTATAACATCTGCGATTTGGAGCAATTGGGTAAGTTCAAAATCTGCTTGGGTAAATCAAAGTAAAATTGATTACTCCTATAATAATAATGATACCACTCAAATTCAATATCGATGGGATAGCACATCTGTTTCCTGGAAATTATTTACAAAAGCTGAATATTATTATGATAGTAAAAGAAATTTGACAAAATATTTATTATCTGCTTGGGATACAACTTCATCATCATGGATTCTATCGTTTAAACGCGAAAATATATTTGATAATAATCAAAATAAGACATCAGATGCTCGATACAATTGGGATAAAAAAACAGCGTCATGGATAGGAATTGATAAATCGGAAATGTCTTATGACAATAACGGAAATAAACTTTGTATGATATATTCTTCTTTTAACAGCTATACTGGGAAATGGGTACATCAATCTAAGTATGATTATTCATATAACTATGATAATAAACAAACGATGGTCGCATTGTATAGTGCAAACTATGCAGATTCTACATGGATTGGCTATTGGAAAGATGATTTTATTTATGATAATAATGGCAACGAAACAAATGAGAACTATTATTATTGGAATAAGACAACTTCTATTTGGGATATTTCATATACACATTCAAATACCTTCGATAATTTTAACAATAAAACTATAGATGAATATAATGTAGAACAATCTTCATTTACTAGAACAACCTACTATTACTACTCTATTAAAATTGATACATCTTCGAATACATTAAATCTCTCTTTAGATAGCGATTTAAAAGAATCATCAATTTATCCGAATCCTGCAAAATTAAGTTTCACTTTAAAAATTGATGGTGACGGAGAATTTTTAATTTATTCAATGAGTGGTGAATTGGTATTGAGTTGTAAAGCTTTTAACAACGAAATGATTTCAACCAATAATATACCATCAGGCTTATATCTTGTAAAGATTATAATTGGCAATTCGATAAAGACTCAAAAATTAATAATCTTTAAAGATTAAATGCCAATAAATTACGTTGCATAATCGAGTAGACGCCCCGCCAGCCTAAACTAACGGGGAAGCCTCTCACACCACCGTACGTACGCGAACCGAGACATAAGAATTCAAAACCAACAGAAATCTACACACATGTCACAATCAAAGGATTCCACCAAATAAAAAGTCCGCTCGATGGTTTGGATCGTTAGTTTTATTTTTTACATTTGAATAGTAATCGGAACGAATATAAAATCACTGTTTTTGAAAGAATATTCTACATTTCGGGGTTTAAGGTTCTCACGTTTAAGTGGGATTGACAACCTGTTGATAAATGGAATATATCAGCAATTGCTGATACAGGGATGTTAGCAAAAACTATAAAAAAACGATGAAACAGACCAAATCGAAAATGGACAATAAGAATATTATACTAACAATTATTTTCTCACTTTCATGTTTTCTTGCTTTAGCAGTAAAACATGACTATCGAAAACTTTTGGTTTACAATGTTATTGAGGATTCTATTACGATACATATTTCTGATTCAAATTGGGTGAATAAGGAAATTTGTCTGAAAGTTAAAATAGATACGATTGATTATAGATTGATTAAGAAAAATGACAAATTTTCATTCTTATATATGGGGCAAGTATATTATTATGAGCAGATATTTCCTCTTGAAAACTATCAAGACTTAAGAAAAGGAAAATTACTTAATTTTAGCGTTGAAGGTCTTGATGGTAATTATACACCAGACCATATAGTTTCTGAAGGTTATTGTGTGAATGAATGTCAAAAGAATTTCATAAAACAATTATTTAGAAATGGATTTAAAAGAAAAGTTTCTAGAAACATATCAATAAATAGAGGAACTTTTTTGATACAAAATAAACATATAACCCTGAACGATATTTTTTTGAGAGTGTTTATTAGATAATTTGAATATAAAATGATGAATAAATAAATAGCTTTTGCTAACATGCAGGCAAGTAACAGCTTATGGTTCTTTGTAAGTGCAAGTTCTACAGTCGCTTGGGGCGATAAGAAGTCGCTTCGCAAACCGTAAGCCGTTACGTCCAGCAACTCGTTAGTGCTAATTATAAAAAACAAACTACTATGATACGATTTACATTAATTTTAAAGATTTTTCTGTTTTTTCTGTTTTTTTCGTGTAAAAAAGACAACGAAGTAATTAAAAAAAATGACACAGTAATAATAAATTCAAAAGACACATTATGGACTTATTATAAACATAATTATTTAAGTGATAGTATCAATCAATTTCCTGCTGGTGAAATTAGAAGTATAATTGAATATAATAAAGAAATATGGATTACTACAGGAGAAAATATTTGTGTCTTACGTGCTGGCAAATGGTTATCTTATAAAACAATTGATAACCCGAGTATTTTAAGAGAAGTTAATGGCAATTTGATTGTAAGTAAAGCAAGTTCAAATTCAAAAATGGATTACTTTTTAACTTATAATAATAATAACGATTTTTGGAATAATGCATCAACATTTAATTCAAATCTAAATCCTTATACTTTAAAAATGAATATTGCTAATGCTATTTACGATTATGTAGAATATAATAATCAGTTGTTTTTTTCTCTTCTTCTCGATAGTGTCGTGGTCTGCAATAATAATCAATATTCTATTCTCAATAACATTCCAATTAGCCCAATAAGATTTAAAATAGATTCAAAAAATCGATTGTGGTTATTAAGTGGTTATTTATATATGGGAAACAGAAGTGATACATTATATTCTAAGTTAATGTATTATTACAATAATGAGTTAAAAACAATTAAATTACCTGGTTCTTTAAAACTATGGGATGTAAATGATGTAGAAGATTGGGATGGAATTGTAATTTCATCCGAAATGTGGCAAAAGAATTATAAACTTGTTAACAATGAATGGATTGATATTACAGATAAATTTCCTTCAAAAGAAATAAGCAGTTTTGTATATGATAAAAAGGGTACTTTATGGATTACTACATATGATAAAGGAATAGCTAAATATTATGATAATAAATGGACGATATATACCGACACAAATCATCTAAAAACTAATTTTATCCGGTCTATTTATTTTGATAGTCACAACATATTATGGATACCATCACCTTCATATGGATTAATTAGCTATAAAGGTGAAAAAATATAACTAGCACCTAATACCTAGGATTTCATGTGGCATGTAATGCCCAACATGGAATCTTTGTTGAACTACAATTCGGTCAATCTGGTATGGACTTATCAAAGAACTTCTTTAAGAACAAATTTCAAGGTTTAAAAACAGAAACAAACCAATAACAGAAGCTGTCCCACGGCAATTTTGAAGCAGGAAGACTTTCTTTAGCTCTTCATCCTGCAAAAAGGTGGCTCAAAACGATCGAAAAGCTACGATAACGACAACAAAACCTAGCAGGGAGAGGCTCTCACACCACCGTACGTACGCGAACTGAGACACAAGAATTCAAAAACAGCAGAAATCTACACACATATCACAACTAAAGGATTCCACCAAATAAAAAGTCCGCTCGATAGTTTGGATCGTTAGTTTTATTTTTTACATTTGAATAGTAATCGGAACGAATAAAAAATCACTGTTTTTGAAAGAATATTCTACATTTCGGAGTTTAAAGTTTTCACGTTTGAGTGGGATTGACGAACTGTTGATACATGGAATATATCAGCAATTGCTGATACAGGGATGTTAGGCAAAATAATAAAAACACATTACGTAAACATTATAACTTAAAAATTAAATATTATGACAGGATACATTATTTTAGGAGTACTTATTTTATTAGCACTTTATGTGATAAGTTCATACAATTACATTGTAAGGAAAAAGAACGCAACAGATAACGCATTTGGATCAATAGATGCAATGCTAAAAAAAAGATATGATTTGATTCCTAATCTAGTTGAAACCGTAAAACAATATATGCTTCATGAATCTTCAATATTAACTGAGGTAACAAAATTGCGTTCACAACTATCTGATAATTTAACTAATGACGACAAAATTGAGTTACATAATGAAATTTCAAAAAAAATAAGTACTGTTTTAATGACTGTTGAGAATTATCCAAATCTAAAAGCAAATCAAAATTTCATACAATTACAAGAAACTTGGAATGAAACGGAAGAGCAAATATCTGCAGCTAGAAGATACTACAATACTGCAATAACAGAATACAATAATTCAATACAAACATTCCCATCAAATATAATTTCAAACATTTTTAAATATTCTACTAAAAAGGTATTTGAAATTGATGAAACAGAACGTAAAAATATTTCAGCAAAAGACCTTTTTAATTAATTATTAAATGAAGTCAGAAATTGAACTACAAGTTTTTTTTGATTCTATATTAAAACCTGAATTTGATTCATTGGAGCAATTTAGAATTGAAAGAATAAAAAAGTGTAAAAAATATTTTTTCATTGGAAGTAGCTGTTGTATTCTATTTATAATTAGTGTTTTTATTAATTCATTTTTTATAATACTATTTTTAATTCCAACGGTAGTTTGTTTTGGTTTAACATTCCAAGTCTTGTTTGATATGGCAAAATATCTAAAAAGACAATTCAAGTGCAGTGTTCTTCCCAAATTGTTGGATTTCTTGTATACTGATTATGAATATATTCCTAATCAAAAAATTGCTAAAACTGTTTTAGAAAAGAGTATGTTGTTCCCTCATCATGTTACATCAGCCGAAGGTGAAGATTTTATGCGTTTCAAATTAGGTGAGTCAAGTATTATGTTTTGTGAAACAACTGTTTACTGTATACGAGAAGTAATTTTTAGTGGAATATTTATTTCTGCAACATTCAATAAACATTTTAATTCTAAAACTTTTGTTCTTCCAGCAAAACCATCTTCATTTTTTTATTCCATTAAAAAGCAACTTTTTAGCAATTTCTCTCAGGTAAAATTAGAAGATGTAGAATTTGATAATGTATTCCACGTATTAAGCACAGACCAAGTAGAGGCTCGCTATATTTTAACAACAAGTTTAATGAAAAGGATATTAGACTATAAAAATAAAACAAAAAGTGAAGTGTCATTTTCATTTGTAGACGATAGATTATATTGTGCTATACCTAATTATTCTAATTTGTTTGAGCCTGCAATATTTGAAACATTTGATTTTAATTTTCTGAAAAGGAATTATAATCCACTTAAGCTATACACTGACTTAGTTGAAGATTTAAATTTAAATTTAAGAATTTGGACAAAAGAATAAATTACTTTGCCTAGTACCTAGGATTTCATGTGGCATGTAATGCCCAACATGGAATCTTTGTTGAACTACAATTCGGAGAATCTAGTATGGACTTATCAAAGAACTATGTCTTCTTTAAGAACATATTTTAAGGTTTAAAAACAGAAACAAACCAATAACAGAAGCTGTCTCACGGCAATTTTGAAGCAGGAAAACTTTCTTTAGCTCTTCATCCTGCAAAAAGGTGGCTCAAAACGA
>Ga0302296_1003315_pt1 | contig 10389 bp, 8 predicted proteins | sample III_Fen_N3_1_FD_194546 | JGI IMG/M metagenome (GOLD analysis project Ga0302296, IMG submission 194546) | Peat permafrost microbial communities from Stordalen Mire near Abisko, Sweden - III_Fen_N3_1 | ecosystem: Environmental > Terrestrial > Soil > Wetlands > Permafrost | place: Sweden: Abisko... | reverse complement strand
ATATCCTATTATCCGGTTCAATATAAAACAGGCGTTGGTAATTTCTACCAACGCCTGTTTTATATTGAACCGGGTTTATTTATTTCTTTTCCGGAGAGATCAGATCCGTTACAGGTCTGTTTGGATAAAGAACATCATGAAGTTTTTCAACTACTATTGTCTCTGTAAGTGTAAAGCCTGAAGTTAGTCTGATATCTTTGGAAGAGGCTCCGATACGGACTTCATACGCTCCTTTTTCAGCTACCCATGAAGAGATGTTTGTCCAGAACGATGCCAATGAACGGGCATCAAGGGTAAATGTGATTTGCTGACTTTCACCGGGTTTTAATAATGCGGTTTTAGCAAATCCTTTTAATTCCTGTACCGGTTTATCTATTTCAACATTTGGTGCATGGAGGTACAATTCTACAGTTTCTTTTCCTGCCACTTTTCCTGTATTTTTGACTGTCAGTTTCACCGTTATTTCATTTTGAAATTCTTTAGTGCTAAGCTGAATATCTGAGTAGTTGAATTGAGTGTATGAAAGTCCGTAGCCGAATTCATATGCTGTAGGGACTTTAAAAGTATCGTAGTAACGATAGCCAACATAAATACCTTCTTTGTAAACTGCATTAATTGGATTGTCTACAGGTTCGCCGGGGAATGTTTTTGCAGAAGGAACATCGTTGTAAACCATTGGAAAACTCATAGGTAATTTTCCTGAAGGGTTTACTTTTCCTTTTAGAATATCTACCAGTGCATTAGCACCTTCCTGGCCTGTTTGCCATGTTAATACTATTGCATCAGGATATTCACGCCAGTCGGAGGTTGCAATAACACCACCAATGTTTAATACCACCACTACTTTCTTATTTGCTGCATGAAAAGCTTCCGATACATCCTGAATCAATTGTTTTTCAATATTACTCAATGAAAAGTCACTTACTGCCCGGTCGGAACCTTCACCGGCATTACGTCCAATAGTAATAATGGCTATATCAGTATTCTTTACCTGTGCATTGATCAGCGTTTTACTAAGAGGTAATTCGGAATGAAAATCAACGATAAACTTATCATTCGAGTTGTCAGGTGATTTTTTTATTGAATCGATAAATTGAGTATATATTTTTTCTAATTGATTATCGACTTTAAAACCGTTACGTTTGAAGCTTTCATTAAATGTTGACGCATATTGGTAATTCACTTCACCGCTACCTGTTCCACCTGCAATGTACCTGTAAGAAGTTTTCCCAAATAAGGCAATCCGTTTTTCCCTGTTTAAAGGTAAGGTGTTTTTACTGTTTTTAAGTAAAACCATTCCCTCATTTGCGGCGTTTCGTGATACTTGTGCATGCCCAGTTAAATCAGGTTTTTCTGTAAATGCATATCCTCTATAGTGAGGAGTCTTAAGGATAAAAGTCAATATCCGGGCAAGATTCCTGTCAAGGGTTTTTTCGTCAATCAGTTTATTTTTCACAGCTGAAAGCAATTCCTGCCGTTGGTTGCAACCGGGCATTATTAAATCATTTCCGGCATTCATTTGAGCAATTGCATCGTTTCCACCACCCCAATCGGTCATGACAGTACCTTTAAATTTCCATTCATCACGTAATATTGTTGTAATCAGATCATAATTCTGAGATGTATAAAAACCATTGATTCGATTGTATGATGACATTACCGTCCAGGGTTGTGCATCCTTAATTGCTATTTCGAAACCTCTTAAATAGATTTCGCGTAACGCCCGTTGACTTATTATAGCATTAATTGTTGTTCTGTTTGTTTCAATATTATTGGCAGCAAAATGTTTTACAGAAGTTCCGACATTATTTGATTGAATTCCGGTTACCATGGCAGCTGCCATTTTTCCTGCAATTAGAGGATCTTCGGAATAATACTCGAAATTGCGACCACAAAGTGGATTCCGATGTATATTAATAGCCGGTGCCAAAAGAACATCAGAACCATATTCGAGAACTTCATTCCCCATGGCCATACCAACATTTTTAACCAGTTCCGTATTCCATGTACTTGAAAGGGCTGTAGCAGTTGGAAATGCAGTACAAAACCGGGTGTTTTTTACATCCTTAGGATGTGCATTTATACGAAGACCAGCAGGACCATCAGTTAATACTGCAGGTGTAATTCCTAAGCGAGGAATATCCCATGTCCTTGCAGCTTCCCAGTCGAGAATTACCCCTGGTACTTTTGAATCAGGATTTTTAATGCTTTCATCACCTAATCCCATCAATAGGTATACTTTTTCTTCCAATGTCATTGCAGCGATGACATCTTCAATTTTATCTTTGCCCAATTGAGGAATGTGTTTCGTGTTTTGGGCATTGAGATTCCCGAAAACAACTAATAAAGAAAGAAATAAAATGTTTTTTTTCATTGTTTGATTGTCATTTAAATAATAGTTTTCATTGATTTAAAGATTATATATTTTAATAATAGTCATTTTGACACACTCTTAGAATATTCACACAAAGATAAAAAATAATTTTAAGTTTCAATTACATCCAGATTGCAAACAAACATTGTTGTACAGATAAAAAAATAATAGGGGAATTTCGTAGAAACTCCCCCTGACTGGTTTGATTTTGATTTTACAAAACACATATTCCGTTGCATTTAGATCACGGATTGATTAATAATTTTGGATTTGGTTTTTTTTATTTGCCAGAAGTAAGCCCAACAGGTAGTTGCAAAATAGACAGCTGTTTGTAACCATAAAGTAATATATTCAAATGAAATGTGATGGAGATCTGCACCAAGAGTATTTATTTTAATGTAGGCCTGTACACCGCTGGTTGATGGGAATATCCATGCAAAAGCTTTCCAGAATCCGTTTATATTAGATTGTGGCCATGAAACGCCACTCAAAAACAAAAGGATTAGTGACATGAACATAAAGATGACCATTCCGGTTTCACGGTGAGGCATAAAAACAGATACAGTCATTGAAAAGAATATTGATGCCAAGAGGAATGGAATTAATAACATCAATATATCAAACGGAATACCTATATGGGGTAAATTAAATACAAGTGGAATAAGCATTAGTATAAAAAATGACCAGGAAGCATACAATAAAAAATAACAAATGCTTTTACCGATAATTACCCTGAATGTTCCACCCCTGTGTACCGAAGAGCTGACAAGAACATGGAAACGGTTTTCACCACGTGATGTTCCGGCAATCATCCCAATACCCAAAAAGAGTGTTTGGAAAAGTATTATAATTAACACCGCCGGCATCAGAAAACTTGCAAATCCGGCTCCTTCGTTATAAAGCACAATTCCTTCATATGGAATCGGATTGGAAAGAATGGTAGCCGATTCTCCGGTTATACCACTTGAATTTAATCTTTCAATCTGAATATGATTACTCAAATCCTGAATGCAGTTATTACAAGCCTGGTTAATAATCCGATAATACATGAAACTACTTATATCGGCATAAACTGAAACTGTAGTCTGTTCACCTGAATTTATCTTTTTGCCGAAATCGGCGGGAATATAAATCACTCCATGTACTTTCTTTTCATTGTAAGCTTGTTTCGCATCGGCAAGAGTGGCATATCTGCTACTGATTTGTATACTTTGGGTTGCATCAATATGTCGTAATAATTCTCTTGAAACCTGACTTTTAGAGCAATCAACTGCTGCAACGGGGACATCAATCAAAGTTTCATTTTTATAAAGACTGCAATAAAGTATGGGGTATGCAAGTGGTGCCAATACCAACATGATCACCACACCACGATCTTTAAACATGGTTTGGAACTCCCTTTTCATTACATTCAATATATCCCTGAAAATGAAAAAAGGTAATTTGAAAGGAGATAATTTCTGTCGAATTTTCATTACTTAACTTATTTAATTGGAAAGTTTTGTTTAAATGCAGCTTTCTTTAACCGGATAAAAACAATTAACGGTAAAATTAAAAATGAAAGCAGTGCGATGAATGAAAGATATGAATAATGTATTTCAACTCCATTCAACGCCTGATTTACATAAATATTAAAATAATGATGAATCGGGAAAAAGTTGCTGAATATCCTTGTCCCTACAGGCATTTGTTCAATGGGGAAGGTAGAACCGGCAAAAGTCACTCCCAACATTCCAAAGAGTCCGGCAAAAGTCACTCCGTCACGTAATACAGGGGTTATGCCGATAAACAATATCCCGATAGCCTGACTTGCTATCACTAGCATGAAAGTAGCCAGAAACATCCAACCTATACCTGAATTCATAGGGTATTTCATGTATTTATACAGGAGCAGGTTTCCAATAATTCCTAAGACTGTGAAAATAACAGTATAGGGTAATAATTTTCCGGTCAGGGCAGCAAACATAGAATTGTCTGAATTCTTTAGCCATTCCCTTGACGTTCGTTCTTTATATTCAACACCAATCGGGAAAACTGTCATCATTAAAACCATTAATTGCAGTACTCCCGGTAATATCACATTCAGTAAATAGGTACCATAGTTTGCCCATGGATTTCCTATCAGATGAGTGTCTAATACAATTGGTTGAAGTATACCCATTATCCTGCTTTCATCAACGCCTTTAGCTTTTGACACCTTCTGTTGCATACCTATTGAAGTTGCTACACTCATATAAGTGATATCTTTTGAAATAAGTGATCCTGCAATTAAATAGCCATCATTGACATAAAATGTAATAACAGGCCTACGGTTTGAAATGGCTTCTTTTGCAAAATCTTTCTTTATTTCGACAAAGGCATAGATATTTCCCCTCTGCATTTCTTCCCGTGCTTCTTTGTGACTGTTCAGACGCATCACAATACCGGTGTGCTGCATGACTTCCAAATTACGCGTAAACTGGCGGGACAGAGATGAATTATCCAGATCAACCATTCCAACGGGCATTTTAGCCGGTTGACCTTCGTTGAAGAAAGTCAGAAAGAACACATAACTAAATGTCATAATAACCACTGTTGCAATGAAATATATCGGACGACTGGTCATCCGTTTTAATTCACGGGTTATTGTATTCGTTATGGCTGTAAATAGATTATTTGACATATTATTTTGAAAATACCCTAACCCCAAAAGGGGAGTTAAAGTTGTTGAATATGATAAGTTATAAAGATGTAAAAAGATGTATCAGTTTATTGGAAAATATATAGATTCTGATCATCCTTGTTCCTCTTTATTTATTTTATTGTTTCTTCAAACAAAGCTGTCATTCCCGGGCGAAGATCTTTAATTCTGGTTTTAGGACGTGCACGCACTTCAAATGTTTTGACATCAAACTGTCCTGTTGTTTTCGTTGCTTTCCAGGTAGCATATGAAGCCAGCGCTTTGATATAGTTTACTTTTAATTCTACAATCTGATTGTTTAATGCAGGAACTTTCACTTTGAATGATTTACCCATTTTCAGGTCCCCTAACAAATCTTCGCGGACATTAAACGTGAACCACATATCATTCAGGTCGACAATGCTCATGATGGGTGCACCTGTTCCAACCAACTCACCGCATTTAGGATAGATTTCGGTTATTTCACCATCGATAGGCGAAGTCAACGTTGTTTCACTGATATATGATTTTACTTCGTTGACAGCTCCTTTCGCCCTGTTGACCAACGCCAATGCCGATTCTTTGTCTTCGGTTTCAGCACCGTTTTTTGCCATATCGTATTGTGATTTTGCTGCGTTTGAAGTTGCAACAGCCGCATTATACTGTGCTTCTGCTTCATCACGTTTTTGGGCTGTAACTACACCTTTATCAAATAAATGTTGAACACGGATAAATGATTTATTTGAAATATCAACACCTACCAGTGCTTTTTGATACATTTCGAAAGCACCTAAAATGAGTTCTTTCCGTGCACCTTTATTTGCTTTTCTGTCCTGTGCAGAGGCTGCACTTTCGGCTGCATTGGCTTGTTGGAGTTTCGCAACCAGTTCAGGACTTTCGATGATAACAAGAGTATCACCGATTTTAACCTGTGATCCTTCCTCTCCCTTGAATTCTTTTATACGTCCGGGTATTTTCCCCGATATACGCGTTTCGGATGCATCCGCTTCACCCTGAATCACCACAGGCTCATTTCTATTGATGATGATACCTACGATGAATATCAAAACAACGACTATTATTAAAGCAATTAAGCCGGTTCTTAAATCCTGATTTCCTTTTTTCATTGTTGTAAAAAAATTAATGCGTTATTATTTTGAATCTTTTTTTGTTTTAGTTGATTGTGATTTGAGTTCGGGAGCTTTAAGAGTTCCCAGTGATTTTGCCAGATACAGGTTACAAAGCTTTGAATCAATATTGGCATCAATGTCTTCCGATTTAGCAGCTAGCCAGGCCGTTTGTGCTCCCAACAGGTCGGTAGAGGTGATAACGCCTTCTTTAAAACCTTCGGTAGCATAGCGTAAATTTTCTACAGCCTGCTCGTTATTATGTTGTGTTGAAATTTTCTTTTTCATACTCTCGGATACTTTATAGGCACATTGTTTAATCTGAAGTTGCATTTTTTCTTTAGTTTCTTCTATTTGCAGTGTAGCCAACCTGTGTTGTGATTTGGCAGCATTCAATGTGTGAAATTTATCTCCAAAATGGAAAAGGGGTACATTCGCCACAATGCCTACTGTAAACATTCCCCCAAATTCATTTTTATATCCATTAAAAGAATTTGGATTTGATATCAGGTAATTTCCTGACAACGCAATGTTCGGCATAAAACGTGACAGCATTATTTTTTCGTTTGATTTTGCCATGTTTTCAACCTGGGTAAGTTCTTTTATTTCAGGACGGTTTAGTATAGCCTGATCGGTTGGAATAAGCGGTGTAACTGTTTCAGTATTTAAATCCTGATCACCCAGGGAATAGCTTTCATCCAACGGGATACCACATAATTGATTTAAAGCCATTCTGGAGAGGTTTAAGCCATCTTCTGCCTTAGTCTTTGTAATGTCTGCTTCATTTAGTTTTACTTTGACTTTCAAAGCCTCTGACTTGGTTGCGACACCTTCTTCAATCATGACATTGACATCCGAATCAAGCTGTGCAATCAGATTACGGTAATCGACGGCCAGTTTCACTTTGTTTTCGAGAGAGACAATCCTCCAGTAGGCTTCATCCACTTCGAGCAGTAATTCGGTAGCTTTATTTTCTTTTTGTGCCTGGGCCAGGTTTTCGCCATATTTGGCAATGTTATAGAGTTCCTTAATTTTACCTCCCATGAAAATAGGTTGTGTAAAACCTACAGAACCTGCAAATACATTTCGAATATCAAATTCCATAGCGCTTTTAGGAAGCAAAGCCATGTTTTTCCATTCAATCTTTTCCGGATTTTTGGTTGGATTAAAAGGATTACCACTGGCATCCAACGGTACCGGAGTAGTACCATTCACTAAGGTCCAGGAATTATTCCAGGAAGCTGCATAATTTTTAGCCCCGTTTGCACTCAGGTTATATACCGGCAATAAAGCATCTTCCGATAAAAGAGAAATGTTTTTTTGATTCCATGTGTATACACCATTTGCCGAGAAATTTGGTAAAAACTGGGTAAAAGCAGCTTTTTTCAGTTCACGGGCAGCATTTACACTTTCCTGTGCCATTTGCAGGCTTTTGTTATGGTTCAGCGCCATTTGCCTGCAGTCTTCGAGTTGTAGTACTTTTTGAGAATACATTTGCATGCAAAAAATGATTTCAAATACAACCAATACTATTTTCTTCATACTTAGTTAAATCTACTATTAATTATTGATATTGTTTAAACAATAGTTGTATATGCAACTAAAGTCATAAATAAATTACTTTAAATTTGCCATTATCTTTTTTAATACAATGCGGCTGGTATTTAATTCTTCTTCTGAAATGTGATTCAGAGTTTTCGCAGCAACCTTCTGAACAATATCAGTAGCTTTCAGTTGAAGGCTGTTACCGGCATTCGTCAAATGAATCAGGTTCGTACGGCGGTCATTATGATCGGAAACACGGGTCACCAGGTTTCTTTTTTCAAGTTTATCAATCAATCTGGTCATACTTGGTTTGTCCTTAGAGGTCAAATCGCAAAGTTCTTGCTGTGTCACTTTATCTTTTTTCCATAAGCAAGCCAGAACAGACCATTGCTCAGTAGTAATTTCAATACCTTCGTTTGCAAAAGCGCGCAGGAATGTACGATTGATTGCAGTAGATATTTTACCGGTTAAAATGCTGAACACTTCGTCATCGAGTATTTGTTTCATAGTATGCTTTTTATTAGTTGCATAAACAACGGTACAAAAGTACAACTAATATTTTGAAATAAACTCATTTTGTTTTTATTTAACTAAAGAAGATTTTTACAGATAATATTATACAGATTTACACAGATAATAAATATGATTTACACAGATTATGAAGAAGATTTACACAGATTATTTTAAGAACAAGCATGTAAATTTTTCTGAAAGACATGAAGTTGCGAAGTATTTTACAGTCACGTCATTGAAGATTGAAATAATTGAAATAAAATTTCAGTACAAGTCTGCCGGATAAAAAATATTTAGTATGTTTGCATCCTAATTGAATAGACTATTCATAAAGAGCTATCAGATTTCACCATCTTTCCACCCAAGTCTTATTTATCCGGTTTGCAGCAATTGTCATTTTGCTGTTAAAATTGCTGTATTTATTTCTTTTTGTTACTATCCTTATCTAAAGGAAAGTCCAAGGGAATCCAAAGGGAAGTCCGAAGGAACCCCAAATGAACAAATGTCAGGAATTGGAGTGAATTACTGACATTTTGTTAATTGATTGTTTGAGGTTTGAAGAGTTTGAAAGGTTTAAAAGTTCCGTGTTCCGTGTTCCGCGTCTTGTGTTCCGCGTTCCGGAGACATAGAACACGGATGAAATGGGCGACCACAAGGGTACGCCCCTACGCGGATTTCCTATTTATTTGAAATGAATTCCAGTTTTTCTTTTTTACAAATCAACTGAATGGTCCATTTGCCGGTTTGGGCGGAAGGAGGGAGTCCGCCTCCGGGAAAAAGCCATTGTCCGGCCATATAAAAGTTTTGTAGGTTTGGAAGTTGCATTTTAAGTGATTTCATCATGTTATCCTTTGAAGGCATAAATCCTTCGTACGCACCATCTTTTACTCCGGTATAACGGACATCGGTTTTAGGTGTTGCCACATCAATAACCTCAATGAATTTTGAAATACCGGGATATTCTTTTTCAAGATAGGCAGTAGCATCATTTTGAATCTTAAGTTTTTCAGCTTTATATTCCTTTCCATCCATCTTTTCCCATAATTTCCATGGGCTGTCATATCGTAAAACAATGGTTGTTTTACCTTCGGGTGCCATGGTTGTGTCGTAATTGTAATTCATTACCGAATACCCGTTGTCCAGTTTTGTTTTCCCAATCTCCATGCCTTTCGAAATATTAATGAGAATAGGAGAATCAGAGGATATAACTTTGTTTATACCGAAAGAAACCTGAACAATGGGGGTAAAGAGCTCCCAGTTTTTGTACGCAAAATCTATTTGCTTTGAGATATATTTTGCATCCAGCATGTTGAATATCGTTGAATATCCATCGGCAGCACTGATGACGTAATCAGCAGGAATAGTTGATCCATCAGTCAGGACTACTCCTTTGGCAAGATTATTCCCGACGATAATCTTTTCGACTTTCTTTTTGTATGATAATTTTCCACCCAGTTTGCCGAATTTTTCCACCATTCTTTGTGCCAACGGATATGAACCACCTTTGATATATCCGGCATTTTTCTGATTGAACCAACCCAGCATAAATATAAAAGCTAATGCCGAAAAATCACGATTGCCATACATTGCAAAGAAAACAGATTTTATCCTTTTGCTTTTAAAATTAAGTTTTTCGAAATACTCACCGCAAGTCATTCTTCCGAATTTCCTTATCACATTAAATACCGGTAGCATTTTGGGTAAGATTTTTATATAATCGAATATGCTTCGTAATTCGGGAGGTGTTGCAAATGGTTCGAGTAAAGCACTTTTTCGCATGTTGGTACACATTTTCTGAATAGACATTTTATCTTCGGGAGCTAACTCTATCAGGTACTTTTCCCAACGGTCGATATTGGTATAGATGATAAATTCATTTCCATCATCATCCAAAATACGCGAATGAATATCATGGTCGATTATTTCGGTTTCGTTGTTTATTACATTCGTCTCTTTCCAGATCTGATTAAATGCTCCTTTAGAAGTTCCAACCAACCAATGCAGGCAAAAGTCAAAGCGATATCCCTTGCGGTCCCATGCTGTACACTGTCCGCCTGCTACGTCGTGCATTTCGATAATTTCAGTTTCAAAACCATTCATTGCAGAATAAATGCCTGCAGATAATCCGGCAATTCCACCTCCGATTATTACTGTTTTTTTACTCATGATCT
>Ga0302296_1003314_pt1 | contig 10394 bp, 7 predicted proteins | sample III_Fen_N3_1_FD_194546 | JGI IMG/M metagenome (GOLD analysis project Ga0302296, IMG submission 194546) | Peat permafrost microbial communities from Stordalen Mire near Abisko, Sweden - III_Fen_N3_1 | ecosystem: Environmental > Terrestrial > Soil > Wetlands > Permafrost | place: Sweden: Abisko... | reverse complement strand
GTATTTTTCAATGACTTGGATAATTCTTCCAATAGTTCAAGTCCAGTCATACCGGGCATTTCCACATCCAGAAAAACAAGGTCAATGTGTTGTTTCTTCAACAAGAAAATAGCCTCAGCCGGAGTGGCTGCTAGCTGAATATCCAAATCAGGGTATAATTCAGCCAGAATATTGGCCAAATACAAACGAGCTTTCTCCTCGTCATCTACGATTAATGCTTTTTTATTTGCCATAACGACTAAATCTTTAAAATATTCCGAATAGTACTTAATCTTTAAATCGATAACCACCTGGAATAAATAGTTCCACTCTGGTACCGACAGTGTTTAATTGTAAATCTTCCAAATCGATGATTTGCTGTGTGATAAATTGTTTGTTTATTTGATTGTAAAAATCAACCTGTGCCTGTACCAATTTTAAACCTTGTCCGTTACCGCGTGTTCCCCTGAGTGTGGCCGTTTTTCTGCCAATCCCATTATCCGTGACGGCAATCAATACTCCTTTGTCACTGGCAGTAATTTCAATCTTAATCAATCCCAATCCATCTTTCTGAACCAAACCGTGCCTGATTGCATTATCACAATAAGTATGTAAAATCATGGAAGGAATCAATAAATCCATCGAAATTTTTTCCGAAACTTGTATTTGAAAATCAAATTTATCTCCGAAACGCATTTTTTCAAGTTCCAGATAGTTCTGGATATATTTTAGTTCCTCGTTTAAGGAAATGTAATTTTTATCGGCGTTTGCTAAAGTGCTTTGCGTGAAATCTGAAAACAACGAGATATAATGACCGGCTTTCAATTTGTCGGTCATAGCAAAATAACCAATAGCACTTAGTACATTCTTGGTAAAATGAGGAATTACTTTGGAACGTAAAGTCTTTAATTGCAGCTCATTTTCTAACTTCTGGCGACTAATAACATCCATTTTCTTCTCTTGTTTGCTTTGAATTACCCTCCGAGTTAGAAGAACAATAATGAGTACAAATATCGTAACATAGGATAAAAGTATATACCAGCGAGCCCATAAGGGTGTAATAACTTCAATCTCAGGACTACTAACTATTTTTGACCAACGCACCCCATCCATGCTACATTGTACTTCGAAACGATATGTACCAAAGCCGATATTGGTGTAACTAACCGATTTTGTATAACCAGGCTCCGACCACTTATCAGAAAAACCAACTAACCGATACTTAAAACGTAGAGATTTTGGTGCAGAAATGGAATTAGCTACATATTCTACGCGTATGAACTTGTTGTCAGCTTTCAGTTGAACTTTGCCATTGTAAAAATAATGTTGCTTCCAGTTTATATTGTCGGTCGAAAAGGCAATGTCAGAAATACGCAATAGCGGCATCAACTGGCTTTGTGCCTCCACCAATTTCTCTGGATTAAATTTCAACACATTTAGGGCAGTACACAACCAAACATCGCCGTTATGGTCTTCACAAAAACCATTCTGCCCAGATTCTAATCCTGTAAATCCGGCATCGTAGCCTATTTCCCACATTGTGGGGTCGGCATAAGATTTTATATTTCGAATATCCACCACCATCAAACTTCTGGCTCCACCTACCAACAAGTACTTATTGTGGTAAACCAACATTGAATTAATCTGACCATTCAGTCGAATGCCACCTACTCGAAACTCTTTTCCATTTGGTAATTCCACATATACACCCCGTTCAGTTCCTTTCCACAAACGCCCCTTATTGTCAACCGACATACAAACAACAGCCTTGTATTCATTTACAGTCACATCCGTAATAATGCTATCGCCGGTAAATACGGCTTGTCCACGTCCTCCGCCCAGCCGTATTCTCCCGTTGGCATCGCGTGCAAAGCAGAGAGGAAAACCTTTTTCCCATGAATAGAACTTCTTATTTTTGCCCATTCCCACGTAAAGACCACGGGTATTTGAAATAGTATCCATGCCCGAATAAATCATTTGCCTACTTTTATCATCGTATATAATTGACAAACAAGCAGAAGTATTAGATACATATTTAAGTTCTCCATTAACAAACCGGGCAACACCTCGGGCATGTGTCATATACATATCACCGTTGGGAGTTTTAGTACTACCCATATATTGTAAATCCCATGTTCGGTATCGCTGAGTAGCAGTCAGCTTTCCGTCAGGGTGCAATACCCAAAGTCCGTTGCCATAACTCCCGAACCACATATTTTGTTTGTTGTCTTCTACTATCGACCATATATTGTCTGGATCGCCCAGATTAAACCTGTATTCTTCAATATTTAGGCTGAAGTAGTTGTATAACCCGTTATCGGTACAAATCCATAAATTCTTTTCCCTGTCGATAAAGAAAAAATTCGGATATGTAATATGCGATCCAATTTGTATTCCAGATTTTGGGTAAAATGATGGATTGTTTAAACAATAGGTTGACAACAATGCACTGTCGGAAGCCACTGATCTACAACCTACCCCCTCTTTCGTGATAACTTTACCGACAAAACTAAACTTACCATTACGAAGTTGATACTTCAAAAAGACATTGTAATATTCGAAATAGAAAATATTACGTTTCCAATCCACCATTACACCATATCTTTTACCACCGTTCACTATTTCGTTCGGAAACTTTAATATACGCTTCAAGTTCAAACCAACTTGTTTGAACAAACCTATGTGCGTAAGAATTGTATCGTGTTTAATCTCAATAACCAACTCCTTAAAGCCTTTCAGTGGGACAAACCTGTTCTGCTTCAACTGAAAAACATAGTGAATAACACCGTCCTTCGATTCAGGATTTTTACCCTGTTGATAATGATTGAAAACAAGTAATCGGTTATTATCTAATGGAAGATTATTACACCTTGTCCCACGCGAAAGTATCTTATCGGGATAAAGATGCACTGACATACTATCGTTGGGGTGTATCAGCACAATACCCTGTGAAGTGGTAACTACTTTTATCAAACCCCACTCGGCAATACTATTCACTTGCCCGGAGGGAAACCCATCCTCCGGTAAATAACTTTTAAACGTCACCCCGTCAAACCGGCTTACTCCGCCTTTGGTACCAAACCACATATACCCATCCCTATCCTGAAAGGCGCACAACACCTGCATCTGAGCCAACCCATCACGGGTGGAGAAATAGCGATAGGCATTGCTACGGGTGAGGTATGGAGCTGCTTGTGATCCAAGTAATACAGTTGACAGGAATAATATGATTAAATTTTTTTTCAAAAAGTAATTGTTATGAATTTGCGATTTGTAAAAATATCAATAATTTCTCATTTAAACAATCAGTTCCGACAAAATGCTATTGTCGGAACTGATTTCATCAACTAAATCTAAGTCTGAATTTCGGGATTATACCGAGAGCATGTAAACAAACTGAGAGAAACTTAAACAAAGCACTAAAAGTCTAATCGATACCCAACAAAATCTGTAACAAACATATACTTGTATTTTTTGTGACTACCAAAATATACACCGACTTTATTGTAAAAGTTGTTGAGAATATTATCGCGATGCGCCCTTGATGGGTAGTTATCATCTATAAGCAAGGCTGTAATAATTTCTCTGGCTGAATTGTTGCCATAATCAATATTCTCCCCAACTAAAAAATAAGGTATTTTAAATCTTTTTACTCGTTGGATAAAAGTCTCACCCTGTGGAGTATTGTGCCCTATATGTTCTGTTACACCTTGCAAATCGACAAGATATTTAGCCATTTTGCGAATTTTCTTGTTTGGATAGAGTAAGTCGAGTGTTCTTTCTTTACTTAGCACATCAATACATTCTTTCACTGCCGCTTTACCCTCCATGGTTTGAATGTTGCAATCAGAAGCCCTATACACATTCCCTTGAAATTTACTAAGCATCGGTTTCAAATACAATTCGGCATATTTTTTCGGATTACTGCGCACCATATTCATCTCCAATATTACATCCTTTTCTATCTCTGTAAGATACAACGAATCCCTACCGGTATCTAATTCTTTAATGTTCCAGTGCAAGGTATCTTTAATGTATGGTATGGTTTCAATAGGTGCTATTGGAAATTTTGTTTTATACTGTGCATGTAACGAAAAACTAGCAAGCGTAATTATCAGAAATGAAGTAACTTTGGTATTCATATAGTAGTATATTTATTTCTGTATATTAGCTAATCTAATCTCCCTACTTTCATGATTATACCCCATTTCTTATAAATATACCACGCTTTTACTGCATTCTCATAACTATCATATTTATAACACTTTACCGCAAAGTCTATAGCATGATTTGCATTCTTATGGCAAATAAACAGTTGGATGATATGTTTTAGCCATTGCATCGTCAAAGTGCCATTTGACCCACCAAAATTCATAACCTTTTTCAACAGTTTCCAAATCTTCACTATCTCCATCGTGAATATAAAACTTACCGCTTCCTTTCATTATTTTAATTCTGTATTTGCGTTCTGTTTTATCAATAATTTCAAATTCAAATACATCTGGGCTAAATCCCATTCGATGAAAAAATTCAGTAGTAGCGGTAAATGAAAAGACTGTAAAAACAGGATAATCTTTGCCTTTTTCAAACTTCTCTGCATTTGAAATAATCTGACCATTTTTATCAACTTCTCTTGAACTACCATCCATTCCAATTTTGTAAAATTTTTGTGTGTCTGTATAACGCGAACTTCCATAATTTAGTCTTCCATACCACATATGATTTATTATTTTCCAACCATCGTAGCTGTACGATGTTAATAAATTTCCTTTTTTATCAATGAACGCATATTTCCCATCTACTTGACAAACTGGAGCTATCCCATTCATAAAACTTTTTGCTATAAAATAATCAGGTTGTATCACAAATTTATTTTCTTTATTTATAAACCCAAACTTATGATCGTCAATTTCAACATTGGCAAGTCCTTCTGAAAAAAACAAAGGTTTATTATATATTATTGGAATAACAACTCTACCTTTTTTATCAATTAATCCAAATTTTCCGCTTAATTCAACACAAGCAAAACCATCTTTATCAAAATCGGCTATATGATTATAAATATATGGTGCCACTACATTGCCCTTATCATCTAATAACCCCCATTTATTGTCTTTTTGATCTGGTGTAACTTTTAATAGGGATATACTTATTTCATTTGTTTTGTGCGTGATTAAGGTATTCTTCTTTTTTGAAGCAGTTTCACTTGAACCTATTTTTATTCCGTTAATTTGAAACGCACCATCTCCTATACCGATTTTGTTGTTTTGTATTTCATTCTTATTTGTTAAGACAGTAGTGTTTTTTAAATTGCACTTATAAAGTTCTTGTATTTCAGATTCATTTAAAGGACGATTATATATACGAATATCATCAATTATAGCATTGGCATACCAATATCTATTTCCGTCCGGATAACTTTGTCTTCCAATAACAAATGTGTATTTTGAAGTATTCAAGTATCTTGTTCCTTGAACATCAAGTACTCCATCCACATAAATTTGCAATATGTTATTATTATATACAGCTCCAACACAATGCCATTTACCATCAGAAATAACCGAATTGCCTTGAATGTCACCTTCATTAACTCCAATAAAATAAATTGTTCTATCATTCTTTACTGGATTTGATGATATATTCCAAGCTTGTCCTCCAACTTCATCTCCATAACCCCAAAAAACTATCCTTTGATTAATTGGATAAGAAGTTTTAAACCAACCAAATATGCTACGAGGACTTGCTCCTGTAGGAATATTATTTATATCACATTTTATATAATCACTAATACCATTAAAGCTAAATGCACAATTCGGATTTCCATTTCTATCACTTACAAGCGTAGCCCCAATAACATATCCATGATTTCCATTTCCGCTTTCATCATTTGAATTACCGTTAAAAGGATAATAAGCCACTAACCCTTTTTGAAGATCAATATTTTGAGCATTTGTTGTAAGACCAATAATCATTAAAATAAAAATCGTTTTAAATGTTCTCATATTTCAAGTTTTTAATTTGTTTGCTGCTTCTTTGTTTTTCTACTTTTGCACATAACCCTCGATTAAAGCCTTCGATAGAAAAAAAAGATTTACAAATTTGTAGTTTCTTCCGTTACATTCCCTTGAAGGTCGCTGGCGCTGATAACGATGCGGTCACCATCCAGCGAAACATTTTAAGTAATAGCTGTATCGCAGTTCTCTCATTAGGATTGGCTACTGTTTCTAACAGTTTACGAACACTCTTCCCAATAATCTGAAGGATGAAACAAATCGGCTTTTGCTTTCTTATGAAACTCTATAGTAGTTTCGTTTGTACCAATAGTAATGTATACGTAATAATCCATATTGTCATACGTTATATTGTAACTTCCTTTATAAGAGTGTCTGCCTGTTACCTTAATAACATTATTCTCCTTGTACTCAATATTAATTACATTTAAGGAATGCCAGATATATTTCCGTCCTGAAAAGCAACTGGAATAATAATCCTCACAGAAATCTTCTAATAGATCTTGAATTTCGATATCGGTTAGAGTTGTTGCAGACTCCGCTTCTTCTACTAATTCATTGTCGTCTGCAAATTCGCCTTGAAAGCTTATGGCTCCATTTGAATTATACATTGTTCCTTTTCCATTTTTTAGGTCATCCACCCATTCACCATCATACTTGGAACCATCTGCGTAATAATAGATACCATGCCCGTTTCTTTTATCGTTCACGAAATTGCCTTCAAACAGTTTTGTGCCATCAGAATAATACATTATGCAAAATCCTTCACTTTTTCCGTTTTTTACATGTCCAACTATTTTTCCCGTCTTCTTGCCATTTTTGCCGTACCATTGTATGGTGCCGTAGCCATTGCAATATCCGTTTTTACAAGCTCCGTTCCAAGTGAATGATGCATTAGTATTGAATTTGCAATTACAGTTTTTGGCTGTTCTCATTCTTACTTGCGAAAACAAAGCTTGAGTAACAATTAAACTGATGATAATAAAAATAATTTTCCTCATAATTATATTGTTCTATTAGATCACTATTTATCTATTTGAATTGAATTATTTGATAATTGTGTTAGCTTTATTCAACTGATGGGCTTCGCATTAATTATCGAGGGTTTCGCTATAAGCGAAGCCCTCGATTAAAACCCTCGATAGAAAGAAGATTTACAGATTTGTTGTTTCTTCCGTCCCATTACCCGGAAGATCGCTGGCGCGGATAACGATGCGGTCGCCATCTAATGATGCATTGTCGGCAGTAGCTGTGTAAACCCAGTCTATACCATTTGCACTCAGTACAGCCAGTCCGTGTTCCACTTCGGTACCATCGGCATTGTAAATCGCCACACTTACTTCCGTTACTTTAAAATTGTCGGTAGCACGGATAGTGATTGTTTCACCCACCTTTCCGGTATAGTTACTTACATCCACATCCTTAATGTCCGGTGCATGAAAAAAATCGGCTACCGCTACATTGTAAGCTGTTTCGTTCCCTGTTGCTTTTGCCAGATACGCTTCCTTTAATGCAGGGTCGGCTATCGAGCTTTTGGCATACAGAATAGCTTCCTGAAATTTCTCCAAATGTTGCTTTTGTCCTTCGGACAAGTCGCCCGTACGCGCTTTAGGCTTTGAGGAGACAAACGTTTTGCCACCCCGACTGCGAAATACAATCATATCGCCTACCAATCCGGTTAATCCGTGAGTAATCACATTGTTTTTTGATTCTGCCATTGTTGTAAACAATTAAAAATTAATACTAAAGATTATTTTAAATTATAATTAATGTAAATTTGATACCCATTGCTGACTGCCTATTGAAAACTGCCAACTAAAAACTAATCCTCTATCTATCCTCTATCTATCCTCTAAGCTTATTCTATCCTTCCGTACAGTTTCAACTAACTTAATTTGAAGCTTGACAAATATAAAATAAGCTAATAATCTATACAATAGCCTAAATTTCAAAAACATCGAAATAGGAAAATTGTGCAATGAACTGGCGAAATTTTGTAACGAAGTGGCGAAATTTTGCATCCAAATAAAATGAATCCTATACTTCAATTCTGAAATACAGGAAGAATTATGTATTAAAATGTATAAACCAATTACTTTGCGCAACTTCCAAAAAGGTATTCTTGTTGCATTTCTATAAAATCTGTTGAAGTGAGTAGTCGCTGAAAGAGTTGTATTATTTTAAACTCTCAAAGATGCTTCGCATTCTTTTAGGTTTTAGAAGGTGAAGAGCAACAGATTGGAAACAAAAAACTCCCGCATTTCAATTAAGAAATGCGGGAGTTCAATATCAATTCTCCTTTAAGGGTCTTGGGTGAGGTATTATTTCGCCAACAATGCTTTTACCTTTTCAGAAATTAAGCGTCCTTCGGTTTTACCTGCTAATTGTTTGCTGGCAATGCCCATTACTTTTCCCATATCCTGAGGTCCGGTTGCGCCTACTTGTTGAATGACTGCAGCAACAGCAGCTTCCAGTTCAGCATCTGTCATCTGTGCAGGAAGGTATTTCTCAATAACAGCAGATTCAGCCAATTCGTTTTCAGCCAACTCGGGACGATTTTGCTCGGTATAAATCTGAGCAGATTCTTTACGCTGTTTCACCATTTTCTGGAGAATCTTCACAGCAACATCTTCTGCCAAGTTACCATCACCACCTTTGGAGGTTTTAGCTTCAAGAAATTCCTTTTTTATTCCGCGAAGTGCTTCCAATGCCACTTTATCACGCGCCAACATGGCCGTTTTTATATCGTTACTTACTTTGTCAAATAGTTCGTTCATATTTGGTTGATTGGTTTATTAGTTCATTTGTTTATAGAACTGGAAATTTATTAATCCTTATATTGACATTATTGCCAACTACGGACTATTAACTGCCTACTATTTCTTCATCAATCTCCGTTTCCAGGCCGGAATGCTTACCACCTTATTCAATGTGGTTTCATTTTCCAAATCGTCGAGCGTGAAAATAGGCAATTCTGGTTCCGGTTCGGGCACGATTACCGGCTCTCTGATTGGCTCAGGTTCAACTTCTACTTCCGTTTCGAGTATCAGTTCCAATTCCGGCTCAAACTCAGGCTCAAGTGTTTTTTCACTTTCGGTTTGAAGCGCATTGCCATAATATTGTTCGTATGTTTTTTCCAAGTTTGTTTTTAGGAAATCTGCATCCATTTCATCTGTCAACTCCTTATTCGACTCAAAAGCTTCAGTTGATGGAGTTTCAAAAGGTTTACGAACGTGAGCTTTAGCAACATTTGCCGGCATTCCGGGTATGTCGCTCACCTCAAATCCGGTGGCAATCAACGTAATTTTCACTTTATCTTTCAGATCTTCATCGAAACTTGCACCCCAGATAACCTGAACATTATCTCCCACTTTCGACATGAATTGGTGGATTTGTTCCACTTCCTCCATTCTGATTTGATCGCTGTTGGAGCAATACAAGCTCAGCAGAATTTTGCTGGCACCGCTTACGTCACTTGTGTTGAGCAACGGCGAGTTCAGTGCATCTTCAATGGCCTTGGTAATACGATTTTCACCCGAAGCATATCCAGTATTCATTATTGCCACGTTTCCGTCTTTCATTATGCTGTACACATCGGCAAAGTCAGTATTGATATAACCGGGAACAGTAATAATTTCGGCAATGGCTTTGGCAGCGTTTGTCAACACATCATCTGCTTTCGCAAAAGCGTTGGACAGTTCCAAATCTGGATATATTTGTTTTAGTTTTTCATTATTAATCACCAAAATAGCATCAACATGTTCGCTTAGTGCAGCTACACCTTCCAATGCTTGGCGAATTTTCATATTGCCTTCAAAAGCAAACGGAATAGTCACAATACCAACGGTAAGAATGCCCAAATCATGAGCAGCTTTGGCAACCACAGGCGAAGCACCCGTTCCGGTTCCGCCACCCATTCCAGCCGTGATAAACACCATTTTGGTGTTGTCTTTCAATAAATTTTGGATTTTATCAATGGATTCTTCGGCAGCTAACTTAGCAACTTCGGGTTTACCCCCGGCACCTAGTCCTTCGGTCGTATCCGCTCCCAATTGTATCTTAATCGGAACCGGCGACTTTGCTAATGCCTGGTTATCAGTATTACATACAACGAACGACACATCAGTGATTCCCTGACGATACATGTGGTTCACAGCATTTCCACCGCCACCACCAACACCAATAACTTTAATTATTGAACTGTCAACCAGTGGCAATTCGAGTGGCAAACTTTCGTCTAAATATCCCATATTATTGTTTTTTTCAAAGTTTCATGACTAGTAAAAACTAAAATTTATTTTCAGTTTCATCGCTGAAAAAATTTATAAATACGCCGGCCAATTTGTCGCCGATATTACGCTTCGGAATTTTTGGTTTTTTCTTTGGGTCTTCCAAAATGGTTTC
>Ga0302296_1003313_pt1 | contig 10395 bp, 5 predicted proteins | sample III_Fen_N3_1_FD_194546 | JGI IMG/M metagenome (GOLD analysis project Ga0302296, IMG submission 194546) | Peat permafrost microbial communities from Stordalen Mire near Abisko, Sweden - III_Fen_N3_1 | ecosystem: Environmental > Terrestrial > Soil > Wetlands > Permafrost | place: Sweden: Abisko... | reverse complement strand
GTCTTAAGGAATAATTATGTACTTTATTTGAGAAGCGAGGCGCAACAAGTGCAGATTTCTCTGAACTCATAGAATTATCCTTGAATATTTGTGAACTCTTTCTCATTATCCTAAAAGAATCTGCTTTAAAAGTAGAATAGCAACGAAAGAAGTAATTACTTATTGTAGTTAGTTCGCCTTTAGAGATCGCTGAAGGAAATGATATTGTACTAAAAGATTGATTCAGAATGATCGTATTTAGGGTTGATAACCGTGAGGTGCTTCTATTTTTCTTCAAGCATTTTACTGTTAATTTTAATCCATCTTTTAAAAGTGATGAGCATAGCTTTGTAAAAGTAGATGAAGTATTTCTCAACCGAACTTATCAACGTTTCCTCCAGCTTAATCGTTAAAAATAAAAAGAGTTTAGTATTATAGAGGATGCTGGATTATCAACAAATATATTCTCTTGCTGATTTTACTTATGATGTTGCTAGATCATAGGGGATACTGTATGCAATTTACTTTGTTATGCTAACAATATGGTTTGCTCTTTGCTGCCATTCCTACGGGTTATTGATATTGAAGTCATTCTTTAGATTTACAGCAATATCTTCTTCGTATCCTTTGAAATAGTCTAATTTCTCATTTACCACATCTAAATGCCTAATCTATTATGAAAGAGTTCGAATTTGCACTAGTTAATTATGATAAAGTCGTTACAGAAGGAGTGATAGATGTGTCTTAAGTTCTTCCTTTAGATGCGATCGAGTTTATTCCACATTGGAACAGTCCAAACTGATTGCACTGAAATCATAAACTCGTAGCCAATTAATATCTCCATAAAAAGAACAATACCTTATACGACGCTTTGTAATCCGCTCCTTAATAGTTCTTTTTTTGAACAACCTACACAACGCTCGTGCCTATTATTTCTCTAAATAGACTAGGCAGAGAAGCTCCTAAGATGTAAATCTTATCTTCAAAAGTCTAACAAAATTGTTAAAAGTCAGAATACATAAGAACAGTTACATTTCCTTGAAAGAGAACAGTCTCATTGGTCGATCGCAAGATGTCAAAATCAATGAGATAGTCCATATATTATTAACCTATTTTGAGTTGCTAAAATCCTATTATTCTCACTCTTTACAGACATAACACTTACTTCCAAACTTAGAGGCAGCTCAAACACGAGCTTAAGTTGTTTCATGATAGAAATAGATCAGAAGAAACTAAAAAGATGCTAAACAATGATAGAATTAGTTGTTTATTAATATTAATTCTTTATCTACGTGATTGCTTTAAAGATTTATTTATTGTCAATAATTCATTCAAAACTGTAAATTATCGTTTTACATTGTTATTTGTTCTTTTATTAGCATGGAATCAATCAGTCATAAACAGACTAGCTAACTTAAAATATTTAAAATCGATTTAGCTAGCTTTTGATGGTATTGTTTAAATAAATTGTTTTATTTTTTAAGAATTAACAAAAACCAAGAAAACAGATTTTAAAACTCAAAATACTCATAATATCTCCCTTATCCCTGAAATTCAAAGTGATCGCAAATACGAACTAAAATAATCATGAAAATAGTTCACTCAACAAGAAATAAGTAAGATCACAGTTTTAATTTTAAGCCACACTCATAGCATAGCAGATCAGCCTTATCTGAAGAATTCTCTATTAAATGTAATGACTTTGTTGATATGCCTATCTCATTCTTTAACTTTGCGACCTGATTTACCATATTTTCGTATGCGCGCTATCAGAGATCTTGATAAGGAGTTACAAAGTAGATCTCACTAAGTCAGAATAATGTTGTTAATTGGGATGAAAACTAATTTAATGAGATATCCAACAACACCCATGACAGCAAAACCAATTGCGCAATAAGCTGTAGTCTTTTTCAGTTCTGATAAAAAAAAGGTAAAATCATGATTAGTTACATCGAATGTTAGTATTCCATCGATAAAAAGAAGAAAGTGTTAAGTTACCCTTGATGCTGGGCTTAGAGCATCTTTTGATGAATCTCTTGGAATCTTCAGCGAAGTCCAAAGCTTTCTTTACAAGAGTTTATGCTTCGTTTTTCGAGTCTGAGGACATTTTTTATTGAGAGAGATGAGTTTTAGTTTTTTTTAAATTAGTTAATTAATTAATTATTTACCCCTGTTTATCTTTTGATGTATGTATTTATAATGGCCTGGCTTGGAAGCAGATCACGTGGTTGGATAGGAACAAAGATATTTTATTATCAGTCTCTCTCACACACACATATCTTAATAACTATCAAAAACTCTTCTTTATCTTCTTTCATATTATCTAATAAACATCTTATTTTCTTTTAAATAAACGTTATTAATTGTTTCATTTTCACAAGCAGATACGCCGTATTTTTTTTTACAGAATCTTAGAATCTTGCAATCAAATAAACGTTCTTCTTTACAAATAAATGAAAAGTACACCTCAAATACAAATTAACTTAATCTTTTTTATTGGATTCTTTTATCCTAAAACCATTTGAAACAAAATGATTTTCAAGATATTTCCCACCACGAAGAAGGTCCAAGTCCATCTCCATCCATTGTCCCCTTTGTGTAAAGTGATGGATATTGTGATGCAAAGAATCATATCTTGAATAAGTTACCACTATTTGAGTCTATTCTTCAGGGTGAATTTCATCAAGCTTAGCTTCTGATAATAGTTAGCAAATCAATAAGAGGATAAATTATATTAAACAAGATATCTGATTACGAAAGTTAATGGCACAGATCTTAAATTTAACGACTGAATTTGTCTCATAAAATAGTACACTTGAAAGGTCTTCTAAGTCATTCTGCCATACCCATTGATTTGTCTCTTTCATCCTATGCATAATAAGATGATGTTAATTTGAATGATTATCCTATTTTCTTACAGCATTGAGTTTTGTTGAAGCAAATGTTTTCCAATAAACACATTAAGCTGTCCATATTTAACTTCAAAGTTAATAAAATGATTGTCAAATATGAAGAAAACATAAATAATTCCTCACCAAATATTCCTTTTGCATTCTATGAAGAAATAGTTCCTTCGCAAACTTCGTCTTTGACGATCTGCTGCAGCAGATAAGTCATTTCTATCTATAAATTGATGAAGTTATTAGATTTTTAAAGCTTTTATTGGTATCCTCTTTTACCTCGAACTAAGCATGACCAGTGACTTATTCAATATATCCATCAAACAAAGTGACTTCTTTAATAGCAACAATCACTTCATTTTCACTCACTGCCTGAGAAAATGAAGGTGAGTTTAACATTATGTATTCAAAATCTAGATAAAATAGGATAACCTTGAACAAGTATGTATCGTAAATGGCTTTTAGAATGTTCTTTTTGTACGCTTTTCCAAGGGTTTCAGGCTTGAGTCTAATTTTTTCTTTTTTTGTGCAGAGGATAAACATTTTATGCAGAAGGCTCAGCTTGGTTTGTAGGAGAGGCTTTATATTTAATTATTCTTTTGGGCAGTAAAGATCAAACGTATTGAAGATTGAGTCTATGTTAAGCAAGTTTGGTTTTTTGGCTTTTGAAACACACGAACTGCAATGCTATTTATTTTGCCTTATCAAAAATATTTACTTTTTGCTTTTAAAAAAAATAATTAGAGTTTTAAAAGGAGAATGAATGAGAAGAAAAAGTATTTTAAATTTTAATTAGCTTTTGTTAGATATTATGTTGGCTTTTAATCAAAGATAATTTGAAAGAATTGCAGAAATAAATATCTTTAATTATCTTGGGAAAAAACAAATTTTAGAGGAGAATTGTAAAATGGAGCAATAGGATAAGAAATAACTGGCAGAGATTACTAAAAAAGCATCAGAAAGTGAATCTTCTCAAGCATAGAAATATTAGAAACAGAAAGAAGAGGAAGAAATTATGATAAGAAAACCTATGCTTGGGCGAGATTCAAGCTGTTCTTCGAATTCTAGTAGAGATAATGCTTCCTCATGTTCATCAGATAGTTTTGCTGATGAAGACAACATTAGTCCAAGAAAAAATGTTTTACGAAATGACTAAAAGATGAATTCTAATGCTCAAAAAGATGCTCACATTCATTCTCATGATTGCAACCATCATCATGATCACCACAATGAAAGGCCTAAGCAACACAAAACTGATCATGACCATAGAGATCATAATCATGAAAATTGTGATGGACACCATCATAGCCATCATCATAGTTCTACCAAATAATCTTCTCAAAAGGAAAAATTAATAATGTCAGAAGAAGATAAATAGGTTCTTGAAGAAGCTTATTAAGATGAAGAAATATTAAATAAAGCTGAGCCTTATCCGATTTTGCTCAGAAACGCCATAAAAAACTGTTTTCACAGTCAAGGACTCGATAATTTAGAAGAACTCTTCGATTAATTTCTAATTCTGCTTACAAAAATTAAAGTGTGTGATATAGCTGTTCTAGATATGAATTTCTTTAAAAAAGTGATGCTGCTAGCTTAACTTGAGAATCCTCGAAAGTGTCTTAAGGTTGTCATCTTATTCAAAGAGCTTTTCAATGACGAAGCAGTGTTGAATCAAATGATTAGTCTTTCTGAACATAATAGATTAGTTGTAGATGTTGTAAACTCATTCTTCATTCTCATCGATAAATTCAAAAACACACGTGTCGAGATAGAAACTAGAGTTTCATTTTCTCGCTTTCAAAAAATGATTGAAAATTTGGAATTATCTTCAGAGTTGGCTGCATTAGTAAAAAATCAAACATAGCTCAAACCCGTTGACTCCATAGATCTTACAGCTGAAGTATTTTAGTTTTTTTGTTATGATTACGATTAAATATTTTTAAATATAAAAGCAAAAGGAATTGTTAGAGATGGTACGACATTTTTCTAAATTCAAGGAAGTTGGCTCAAAGCAAGAATCCTTAAAGTATATGACTCTTCTCTTGGGTAAATGTGAGAGCGCAATTGAGCAATACAAAGTAACTAAAAATACAGTTAGATTATGAATTTTATTAAATATTTTTTAGATATTGGTGTACCATCTCTCTCCAGTGTTTTAAGATTTGGTGAAAGTGACATATGAAAACAAAGAGACTTGGCTAGCTTTCATAAATTAAGTCCTAGATCTGATAGATCGCTATGTTTTTCCAATTGAATTTCTCATTAATATTGAAACCACTAGGATCCAGGGGATACGCACTTACCATTTACGTGGTCTTAGCACCATCCTTGAGCATTTCCCAAAGATTATTACTCTAGTAGGGGGCTTTCTCAATTCAGTATTGACAACGCCAAGTGAGATACAGCTGAATTTAAGGGCTCTTTTCATCATTAGGAGACTTTATTATTTCTTTTTTAAAGATGATCAAATCAGACCACTTCTTGAAGGACCAATGTAACTCAACCATAAATTCTTATTAGATTTATCAAATTTAAACTCTTTCTTTTCACAGAGTGTTAATCCTAAGCAATGTGTCGGCATTTGCTAAAGACGTTGTTTAATTGAAGGAGCCAACTCTTTTTTTACATAAACTGCTGGATGACACCAACACTACAAGCTCTCTTAGAGAAAAGCTAGAGTCAAGTGAGCGAGTTTAGTACTTAAAACAGAATAAAGTAAATATATTTCTGAATATCAATTGAATCTGAATAATTTCGTAGTATTTTAGTGTGAAAGCAAAAAGTTATCCTCTTGACATCGATGTCTAATACAACTTCAACACCCTTAATTTCTAAGTTATTTACCCTCTCTTCAAGAATGTTGAAGCTGGATCTTTCTTCTTCTACAATATTCTGGTAATAAATTTTATACCCACCTATTATTTTTGTTATTATCTGAAAGAATTAAATCATGTGTTATTGTTGATATCTGAAGGTTACCAAACCAGATACCATAATCTACTGGAGTTTCAAGACTATCGATTATGATATAAAGTTTGGTTTGTTCAAAATGGAAACCATTAGCACCGAACTACCCATTGAATCATATGAACAAGAAAAATAAGCCAAAGCTATTGTCAAATTGCAAAAAGCAAGTTCACATAAAGATCCGGTCATGGTAACACACCACATACAAATAATATTTATTTTCATTTCTTTTTGTTCAAGGCTTACTCACTTGTGAATCAATCTGGCTTTTACAGAATCGTCTTTGATAACTCTTATTCATATTGGAGATCAAAAGAACTTCTTTATAGTATTTAATTTCTTGAGCCATGAAACAATCATCGTTTAATTATTCAACAAATGGATTAATCCCATACAATTTGTGCATGTATCATTTCTGTTTAAAGATACGTTTTACAGAATTCAAGGCTTAAATACTTTCTTTTTGATGCTGAGTAATAAATTGATTGTGATTGAATTCAATAAGGCTCTGAGCAGATTTGCTTAAATTGTCAAAGTCAAGTTGATTGAGTTTAAATGGCTTTATCATCAGGATCAGTGAAAGTGAATATATTATGCAGGCAATATTGCTAAGAATGCCTAATAAAATGATTGTCCAGAATTCGTTTAAGATGCTAAAGAATATTATTTAGCATGCTAAATTAGGTATTTATTCAAGAATTAGTTTTAGCATTGTCGAAACTTACCTCCTGTTTACCTTTTTTTGTTGTAACCCAATGTAATTGTTTACGAAGACTTGATCGTAGAATGTTTGTAAAACTTCTTATTCTAAAATGCTAGGAAGAGTGAACTTGGAATTAATCTGCACTCCAGCTTGTAGAATTATCGAAAGGGAAATCCATGAAACAAACACTATGCCCATTATCGTTTCGTTATTATCAAAACATAATCTCACCAACACGAACTCACAAAATCTATTGAATGCCAATAACTTTTCAATACAAACCAAACAATAATTGAGCAAGAGAGATAATTATTTTTATTTATTACTGCAGAAAGGAAGTAGGATTTCCAGTTAAGGCTAAAGATGATTTTAGGAGTTGGCTCATCTATTAAAGGTATGCATTCAGGGATTTGAGTAATAGCTTTGAAATGACAAGCGAATTCCACTAAATAATTTACAAGCAAGAAAGGAAGCATGACACTCAGACCTATCCAGAGCTTGTCTGTTACGAAGGTAATTCCAATCAAGCAGAAAAGATAAACACAGAGCCAAACCACCAACAGAATATTAGGAACTTTTACAATTTCCCATGATTTAAGCCCAACACCAAGGTCGTTCTTATAAAGGCCTTTCGAAATAAAGTCAAATAGAGCAAACAACCATCTCGAAATTGTTTCTTTGAATTGTGATTGCCTGTAAAGAGTTAAATAAATATCAACTGAAAAAGAACAATAATTTTATGAAAATAATACTACCTTTCCAGAGGAAGGAAATAGTATTTTTCTCTGAAAATAACAGCAAGTTCATCAGAAGATTCTTTAATTTTAATTGACCTGACATCGCAATTCTCAAAGTAAGGATGAGTAGAGCACACGTTATATAAAAACTGAATAAACGGAAAGCTAAATGAATTCTGGAGAAATTTCACACTTGAAGGAGGAATGCAATTGAAGAAATCTCTCAAGGTATTCTCATCTATGTTATTGATTTCGATATGGTAGTTTAAGTACACTTTTTCGATGCCATTTTGCTTGATCATAAAAATAAAATAAACCCAACTCTACTTTGAATTTCACAATCCAATTAATTGAATTGTTAATGATTACTTTCGCTGATCGAAGGAGTTGAACAATGAGTTCCTTAGAGTAATTCGATGGCTAAATTAGATAGTTTGGATGATCAACGATAACTTTAGTTATACCAGCTTATTTTAAAAGAGAAAAGAACTGATCATTTAGGAAGTATAATACGTAGTCCTATTCTGTTGGTTGGATGGGATATAATTATAAAAATCTGCTGATAAAACTGTTGTCAATGAAAAGGCAATGAGAATGAACAGAAGATCTCAAGCACTAAGCAAGGTCATCGAAATCAAAAGAGTTAAAAGGATAAATACAGTGAAGAGACTGTAATTATTTCTTATTAAGGCTTGTATTTGATAAGTCCATGCTAATATCAATATTACTTAGCTAAAGGAATTCATAAAGCAAATTATTTGCATAGTCTATATCTCCTTTTGGTAATTGTTTATAGACTAAGCTTATCAATCCGTTCTAAATATCTCCTTCCCTTTGTAAACTATTTATTTTTTCTTAACCTGCGCTCCCTTTGGTAATAGGTTACCTTAGGCTGATCTCAAGAAGTGACTTTTTAAATTATTGAGGTATTCCATCAAAAAGGAAGCTCAAATCAATACACTTTGGAGATTACTGAAGGAGAAACTCAAGAGAATTTAGGAAAGGTTAATCTATTATTACTCCTATTAGTTTTAATATGCTAAGTTACATACAGTTTTTTAAATTGACAATAGTTTAAAAGGTGAGCAGTCTATTATGTGAAAGATCGAGATATTCAAGAAATTGCATATCCCTTAATGCATAGAGAGATGTATCAGAAAGCTATTATGCACTCAAATCAAGGTGCTTAATACGACGACTAATCGTCTCGATAACTTCTTGAAAAATTGGCTGTTAGACAAGATATCTCTGCTTGAACTCCAACTAAGTTGTCTAAGCAAACTCTAAAAGAAATTAACTTTCATTTCTTCCGAAGATAAATGTCTCTAGCTTAATAAACTTAAGCACAATGTGATGAATGAGAGGTAATAATTCTTCATTTTTTTCAATATCCATTTCATTGAAGCTAATCATGTCGTAACTATTTTTATATTTGAAATGAATCATCTCAAAAAAAGGTATTATTGATTCTCCTGTCAAAAGATCTTCGTTTCTTTGACTAGTTCTAGCCACAGTTTTATTCATAGATATATCTACTGTCGCAAGGGAAGCAAAAGTCAATTTTTCTAACTGCTAAGTCAGCTTAAAAATCCATTTATCTTTTAAATTCATGTCTCTTAAGAATAATCTCTGGAATTTAGTTCCATTAATAATATTGATCTATTCCACTAGATTTGCAAGGTCTTCAATCTTAATAAGTACTTCCTTAGAAGAAGATATTACTTTATTACCAGAAATATCAAGTTCTTCAAGGATCCTGAATCCTGCTGAATATAATCTCTAACTAAGAGATTAAATAGAGCTACCATTTAGTCCACAATACGATAACTTTAGAGTCTTTAAAGTCTGGCCACATGAAATACTTACTGATCTATTAAAGCAATGTTATGAAAAGTGCAAACAAAGATAATGCATGAATATATTACCTAATGAACGTTGCGAAATCAATGTTGATAAACTGATTGTAACTGAAGTCAATTGATGTCAAGCTCTTGAAAATGTTGTACGTAAACATTTCAATGAGCACATTCTGCTTTGTTTGACCTTAATTATTAAAATAAGTTACTAATCTCTTAACAAAATAATTTACTGATTCCTAAGTCTCTGATGTTAAGGATTTGGAGAGTAGTTTGTGATGAAAGAGTTAGGCCAGTAAGGAGAGTTTAAAGAGCAAGAGGAGAATTTTATGAAAGCCCTGAAAAGTTGACTTCTCTTAGCTTTGAATATCTCTCAGCAAGATGATGGCTTAGCGATTCGATTTCTTAGTCAGGAAAATTAGTGTAGGAAATATCTAAAAATTCTAGTTGATTTGAATATCTGCGGTTTAATATATCAAGGAATTCGCTACTTTGTGTACAAGCTATGTCATTGTGAGAGATGTTCAAGTGAGAGAGCTTCAAAGTATTATATTATAAAAATCGGTTTAAAGAAATCAATTTATCTTTTAAGGATAAATATGACAAATCCAGTTCCCTTATGCAAGCAGATCCAATACGATTCAAGGATTTTAAAAGAGATGAAAATTCCTTTGTGCTTAAAGCACCGTTTCCACTTAGTTTAACTTTTACAACATTACTTTTTTTAATTTCTGGAGAATTTTAAGGATCTTCCTCTTCATCGATTATTTAGAACTAACGCTCTGGATCATCAAGTATCTTTTGTTATTAAATCATTTTTTAAAGATGTTCTTATATGAAAGATCCATCAACACATCCAAAAAGATTAGTTAACTGTTGGGTTGGTAACACTTTTTGAGATTCTTCTTAGAAGCTTTACGATTCATTAGAAGAACTACTACATTTTGGTCCATTCTCAGAAATATCAAGTGTCTCCATTTAGTTAGTCAAAATCAATTAGCAAAGAGATTACACTCTTGAAGAATTCAAAGAGGAGTTTCGACAAGAAAAGATGCGTAAAGATCTAATCAATCCAAGAATTTCAATCAGCCTCTAAAAACCTTAATCACTTGGAGAAGAGTTATTTGAAATATCTAAGCAAGAGAAATTCTTAATATTTGCATGACTTTCTTCAATAACTTCAGCAAAATTATGAATTATTTCGTCACTAAGATTGATACTTTACAAAATGAGAGTTGAAAAAGCTGAGAATT
>Ga0302296_1003310_pt1 | contig 10401 bp, 4 predicted proteins | sample III_Fen_N3_1_FD_194546 | JGI IMG/M metagenome (GOLD analysis project Ga0302296, IMG submission 194546) | Peat permafrost microbial communities from Stordalen Mire near Abisko, Sweden - III_Fen_N3_1 | ecosystem: Environmental > Terrestrial > Soil > Wetlands > Permafrost | place: Sweden: Abisko... | reverse complement strand
TACAGGAGCTTCTGCCGGAATAAATCAAACCTACAATTATGTACTTTACCCTAGTACGTTGGATAATAACACAATAGCCAATATAACACTGACAAATGCTTTAGGTGTTCCAACCTTTTATGGAATGAAAACATACAGTAATCTTGTCAGAAAGAATTCAATTTATAATATTGGTACTTCAGCAAATATAGGGGTGACTATTTATGGAATTTATAATTATTTCAATAATACAAATTCATTTACAAATGAATTTTCAAATAATGTAATTTCTTTAAATGGTGGTGCTTCAACTACTCCAACCATCTATGGATTCTATGAAAATTCAACATTTGGTACAACGGGATTTTATTATAATTCTATTAATATAAATGGAACAGTAACCGGAGGTTCGACTTATGCTTTCTATCGGAATGCTGCGGGGATTTATAATTTTAATGATAATATTCTTGTCAATACAAGAACAGGTGGAACAGGTTTAAACTATGCTATCTATTCTGTACCGACAACTTTATTTACAGCAAATTATAATGATTATTACGTATCGGGAACAACTTTAGGACATTGGGGTGCAGCAGGTATTACGTATGATAATGCAAATATACTAGCATGGAAAACTGCTTCTTTACAGGATGCAAATTCAATAAGTGCAGATCCTCAATTTACTGCAACGACAAATTTACAACCGCTTGGAACTTCACCAGTATTAGGAAAAGGCATACCAATCGCAAGTGTAACAACCGACATAGCAAATAATACCCGTAATTTAACGGCAACATCATTAGGTGCTTATGAAGGTTCAAGTAGTAAGGCTCTTACCTTGAAAGTATTTCTGCAGGGATTATATAATATCACGAACAGCAACATGAATAAATGTCAAGATTATGTCAATGCGGTTATGGTCAATAAATTTGCAGGTACGGTTGCAGATACGATTACGGTAGAATTACATGATCCTGCGACTTATGCTTCTATTGTTTATAAGACTGCAGGCATAGAATTAAACCAAAATGGAACATGTAACAATACAGGGCTTGCTTATATTAATATACCTGGCACTTTCACAGGCAGCTACTATGTTACTATTAAAATACGGAATCACCTGGAAACCACCACTGCTGCTCCTGTTTCTTTTGCTACAGGTGTTGTAAATTATGACTATACCACTGCTGCAACACAGGTATTTGGAAATAATATGATACAATTAAATACCGGAGTGTTTGGGGTTTACACTTCTGATTTAAATCAGGATGGCGATATCGATACGACAGACCGTGCCATGTTATTAATAGATTTGAATGCAGCTGTTCTGGGATATGTTGTATCTGATTTAAATGGCGATGGAGCTGTAAATGCCACTGATCGTGGATTGTTATTATCCAATCTGAATGCAGGTGTAACCAGAAAGATTCCTTGAAAATAAACAACAAAAAAATATGGATATGAAAAAGTATTTAAAATATTATGCGGTTGTAGCTTTTGTCATGCTACCGTTTGCCATGTACGCGTTAGAAGCTGAGAAGTACAAACTTACAAATTTCAAACAAGTGGATGAAACATCCTTCACGTTCGATCTGGAACTTCACAATACGGGTGATGTAGCATTCGGGCTTGATGCTGCACAATGTAAGATTGTTTACAATCAGGGCATCTTTGGTGCACAGAGCGCAAACATTGCCCAGGTAACGGCTGTTACACCTGTTTCAACTGATATAGTTGGTTGGTATGGTGGTACAGGTACGAATGTACCTACTTTATTAAGTGATCTTATGACGGTAACGGGCAATCCGGGCTACATAGTATTTGTCACAAATGCATTGGCGAATACGACTTACCAGCGAGTTGATTATTTAGTTCCCGGTGCATTTATACGGTTAGCAACTATAAAAGTCACTTTCAGCGTAAAAGGACTTACGCCTCCTTTTTTTACCCCGACAAATTATTCGTTTGAAGAGGTGCTTCACAATCTGGCATTTGATGCGAATATGATAAATCATACCGTAAACAGGGTGACCACATATGATTTAAGTTTTCCTCCAGCTGTATATAAAGTTGGTATTATAAAGGATTTTACTCAAATGCCTCAACCCGCAATAGAAAACCTTCCTGCTACCACTGCCAATCGTTTGTTAGCAAAATATTGCTTTACCGGAACCGGTAATTATACCGATGCCGCACGATGGAATAATGCAACAACCAGCGGTGTTACGTTCAATGTAGTACCTCCTGCAGCCTCTAATGTTATCATTGCAGGTGCTTGCACGGTAAATGCAAACAATACGATCAAAGATTTAACAATTAATGGTGGAGGTCAACTTACCCTGAACAGTGGCAATACGACCCTTGCAACCAATGTCTATATCGGCAGCGATGCAGCCACCGGTACCGGTACTTTTGTCGATATGAATGCTACCAGCTCTACGGGAGGCTTAACCGTGAGCGGTGCAACGAATGTGCAGCAATATGTATCCACCGGCAGGAACTGGTATGTATCGAGCCCTGTAGCCTCTGCCTCAGTCAGTATTGTGACCGGAACAACTGGCAATACCCTTTCGAGCTATGCAGAACCTACGGCTACCTGGGTTACCACCGACCCAACATTTACTGTGGCGAAGGGGTATATTGCGAATGTAATTCCGACAAACGGGAACCTACTGTTTACAGGTGGTGCATTAAACACCGGCGTGCAAACGAACTCAACCTTAACCCGTTCGGTTGTGGCAAGTACAGGCTTTAACCTGGTAGGGAATCCATACCCTTCGTATTTAAACTGGTTGCTTGCACAGGCTAATTCAACGAGTCTGGAACCAACCATGTGGTACCGAACGAAGAATACCGCTGTTCCATCTGTCTATGTTTTTGACACCTATAATGCTACTCCCGGAGTAGGAACGAATAATAATGGTCTTGGAGCTGTAACGGGTGATATTGCCCCTATGCAGGCATTCTGGGTCAGGGTAGTGCCGGCTCAAACCACAGGTGCTCTTTCCCTGACGAATGCAATGCGCACACATCAAAACCAGAGTGTAGCCTCAAACCGTTTGAAGACCCGTTCGTCAGTCGGATCAGTCCAACAGGTGTTACGTTTACAGGTGTCGAATGGGATCAATAGTGATGAAGCGATTGTATTGTTTAACCCGAAAGCTTTGGATGGATATGATGCCTATGATTCCGGTAAAATGTCAAATAATAATCCGGGAATACCTGAAATCTATTCCATTGTAGCAGCTGAAAAATTAGTTATCAATGGATTGAATAGTGTTTATACAAACGAAGAAGTTCCATTGGGCTTTACAACCGGTCAGGACAATTCATTCACAATCCGGGCAACGGAGATAAGCAATTTTGATGATAATACTAAAATCGTTTTGCGGGATAAACTGTTGAACACAGAAAATGAACTTGTAACTGGCAACGCTTACAGCTTTAGTTCGGAAAAGGCGAGCACTTCTACCCGTTTTAGCATTGTGTTTAAGTCAACTTCGGTTACAACGGGCATTGGTAATACTGATGCAACGGGCAGTGAATCGATATTCATATACAGGAACCAGGATGGTCAGATTACAGTCAACAGGAAAGATGCTATCGGTGAAGGAATAGTCACGGTTTGCAATGCCATAGGTCAGGTGCTGGTCAGCCAGTCAACAACAGGAACAATCACCGTGGTAGAAAAGAAATTCATCCCGGGAGTTTATCTGGTAAAGGTAACCTTAGCTGGAAAGAACATAACAAAGAAGGTGATAATAAACTAATACATCCAACGATATGAAATCAACAGATAAAACAAAACGTGTATATGTAGCTCCAATAGTTGAGCATGTAAAACTGGACAATGAAATTTCGCTGATCCTGGAATCAGATCCACCAATAGGACCATTTGAAGGAAAGAATGCGCCAGAGCATTTTAATAACGATCCGTTCAAAACTAATGTAACTTAATAAAAAAGTAAAACCTCTGAGGACTCAGAGGTTTTACTTTTTTATAATTATTATTTGCACGATCTTTCGTAAGCCATCTGCGTTGTTCATCCGAAGAATTTTAATAAACCCATAAAGAAGAATCTGATTCTGCTTTTATAGGCTTTTTATTGTTAGTTGGGAACTATTTATGATTTGGTTACTAAAGTAGTCTTTAGTTTCTTAATTTTTATACATTATTTTGTGAAAAACATATTGCCATATGAATCAAGATATTATTTTATTAAATAGGACTTGAATAAACGAGGTATAAGGTGAATTTTTCTAATTGTTAAAATGGGTCTAAAGGCGATGGTCTTCTACGCCTTAAGTATGATGCTAATCACTCCAAAAATCGTACAAATTTACACCTTTCTGGTTTAATATTTACACTTTTAGCCTATTTGAGAGAAGAATTTTAAATATAATTTTATCATCGTATTCCATATAGTGCTAAAATGGTTAAAATATTTACAAAAAAACTTTAAATAATCAACAAATAAGATATAAATACTTGTAAAACAAAGCATAATCATGAAGAAAATATTAGCAATTCAACTCCTGAGATCAATAAAACGATTGTTAAGTATGATGATCGTATTGTTTATTTCTATCACAGGTTTCACTCAAAATGTAGGCATTAGTCCTACCGGAGCAACGCTTCCAAATGCTAATGCAGGTTTGGATGTAAATTTTACGACTCAGGGATTACTGGTACCTCGCGTTGCGTTAACGAACAGTTCAAGTTTTTTGCCATTAGGTGCTGTTCATGTTGCAGGCATGATAGTTTATAACACTGCTACAGTAATCGATGTAACTCCCGGATTATATTTTGATGATGGGACTAAATGGGTTCAGGTTTTTCCCAAGGCTACTGCTGCTGGTGATATGTTGTATTGGAATGGAACAACATGGAAACCAATAACAACAGGATTGCCCGGCCAAAAATTACAACTGGTAGCAGGTATTCCAACCTGGATGCCTTAATAGGAGTTTACTTAAATTTGTGAATTAAATTTTGGATAAAAGTTAGAATTGATTATATATAATTAGTGATTAATAAAAAACATAAGAAAATGAAAAACAATACACTGTCTCAATCAAATAAATTTCATAAGAAACTGGTTGGTCTGATTATTCTAGTTTTTATTTCATTGGCTGGATTTTCACAAAATGTAGGTATTAATGCCACGGGTGCTCAACCAAATCCTTCGGCAGGATTGGATGTGGACTTCATGAATATGGGTCTCTTGATTCCAAGAGTCGCGCTTACAGGGACAACAAACGCTGCTCCACTAACAGCAAAAGTAGCTGGAATGATTGTTTACAACACAGCTACCGTTTCTGATGTTAAACCAGGATTTTATTATAATGATGGAACGAATTGGATTGCAGGATTTCCTGTGGCAACTTCAATTGGTGATATGCTTTATTGGAATGGTTCAGCATGGGTTAAAATCCCGGTAGGATTATCGGGTCAGTATCTACAGCTTTCAGGAACAAATGTTCCAACATGGGGGGGGGCAACTTCATCTTCCATTAGCACGGTTGCATTAAGTGCTATTACGGGTACAAGTGCAACAAGCGGTGGAAATATCACGAGTGATGGTGGATCAGCTGTCCTATCCCGTGGTGTTTGTTGGAATACAGTTACATCTCCAACTATTGCAAACAGCAAAACAACCGATGGTTCGGGTATTGGAACTTATGCCAGCAATTTAACCGGCCTTATACCAGGGACGGTTTATTACGTTAAGGCTTATTCAATGAATAGTAATGTTATTACGTATGGAAATGAATTGACTTTTACAACATCAGCAACTGCTCCAACAATGGCAGCAACTACAGCAGCAAGTTTAATTACCGGAAGTACGGCTACAAGTGGTGGAAATGTTACAGCGGATGGCGGATCTCCAATTATAGAGAGAGGTATTTGCTGGGCCACAACTTCCACCCCTACAACAGCTTCTTCAGGCAAAGCATTTTTTACAAACCCATCACCCGGAACGGGCATATTTACTGCTAATCTTACCGGGCTATCAGGTGGAACGACTTATTATGTAAGAGCTTATGCCACTAATAGCATCGGAACTACGTATGGAGCGCAAGTTTCATTTGTAACCTCAGTGACTCCTCCAACACTGGTTACAGTAGCTCCTACCAATATCCTGGGAGCATCAGCTACTTCTGGTGGAAGTATGAGTTGGAATGGGGGAGGATATTCAAATTACCAGAATTATGGAGTTTGCTATTCTATTACTCCGAATTCAGCTACTCCTACTTATGTTAATACGAATACCAGTAATTTTGCGGTAAATCCGTTGGTTAATATTACCCCATGGGTAACCAGTTTAACCGGTCTGACTGCAAATACAACCTATTATATACGATCATTCTTATATGTTTACAAAGCAGGTTGGAGTTATGTTTATGGAAATGAATTGAGTTTTACAACTTCAAGCCCGACAGCACCTACAATTGCATCAACGACAGCAATAACGAATCTTACTGCAAATACTGCAACTTCAGGAGGTGCCATCACCAGCGACGGTGGTTCGCCAATAACAGCAAAAGGAGTTTGTTGGGGAACAAGTGCAAATCCGACATTAGGAGTCGGTAATTTTACTTCAGATGGGACGGGTTCAACTTCATTTACAAGTGCTATAACAGGATTGACAGGTAGTACTTTATATTATGTCAGAGCATATGCCACAAATAGTATTGGTACAACCTATGGAAGTACAGATGTTTCATTCACAACGTGGGTTCAGGCTCCTTATACATTAGGTCAAATATTGAGCTATGGTAGAGTTGGTTATGTTGCACCTGATGGTTCAGGTTTTATTGTTAGTCCTGAGATTCCATCACTTAATGGGTGGGGTTGTAATGGCGTAAATGTTACCGGAACAAGTACTGCATTAGGTACCGGTCAAGCCAATACAGCAGCAATTCTTGCCTGCTCAACTGGAACTACCACAGCAGCAAGTGTTGCAAGTTCATATACGGGAGGTGGTTTCAATGATTGGTATTTGCCTTCATCAGGTGATTGGGCTCAAATTGCCGCAAATTACTACTGGTATGGTTTAAATGGGAACAAGATGTATTATACGTCTTCACAATATGGAACAAACTATAATTATGCATCTTCTTATTTTTATACAGGAAGCCAAGCATATTTATCAGGATTAAACCGCGTTCCGACTACAAGTGACCTTTCATTAATGTCAGGAATTATTGCAATACGTAAATTTGCTGCTGCTGCCCTTCCAACTGTTACTACAGCTGCAATTAGCAATATTGCCGGAACAACAGCAACTGCAGGTGGTAATGTTACCAGTGATGGTGGAGCTCCTGTAACAGCAGGTGTTTGTTGGAGCATTAACGCAAATCCTACAATTGCTGATTCTAAAACAGTAGATGCAACTAGTGTAGGTGCTTTTGTAAGTAGTCTCTCAGCTTTAACAAGCGGTACTTTGTATTATGTTCGTGCATATGCAACAAATGTTGCCGGTACTTCATACGGTAGCCAGGTAAGCTTTACACCTAGCGGATTTTCAATTCCGACATTAACTACAACAACAATTACAAATCCAGTATCAACAGGAGGAACATTCGGCGGGGATATAACTTCCAATGGTGGGCAACCCGTAACTGCACGAGGAGTTTGCTGGAATCAATCCGGTTCACCAACCATTGCAGATACCAAGACATCGGATGGGACAGGTTCGGGAATATTTGTAAGCAATATAACCGGATTAACACCTGGTTTTGGTTACTATATCTGTGCATATGCAACAAACAGCGTTGGCACCGCATATGGACAAATAGAATATTATATGCCAATAGGTTTGCCAAGTGTCACTACAGGACAAATTGCCTACATAGCAGGTGATGCTTTTGCTCAGATATTGGTAAATGTAACAAGTGATGGTGGAGATCCTTTAACCGGATATGGTCTTGTCTGGGGAACAACTTCAAATCCAACAGTTGCTTCAAATCTTGGATTTTCAAACGATGTGTTAAGTGGTGCATGGTTCAACTATTCTCTTATGCAACCTATAACACAAAATACAACTTATTATGTCAGAGCGTATGCTACAAATGGAATTGGAACAACTTATGGCACAGAAATAAGCTTTTCTCCGGGTACACAAGCTATACCTGTTGTGTCAACAGATCCAATCATTAATAAAATCGGAGCAATTGCAGAAGGAGGAGGTACGATTTTGTTTGATGGAGGATTTCCTCTTTCTGCGAATGGTGTTTGTTGGAGTACTTCTGCTAATCCTGATCTGACCACCAATCTGGGTTTTACAAATGAGGCAAGCGTTTCGGGACAATATTTTTCAAATTTATCAGGTTTGATATTGGGAACAACCTATCATGTCAGGGCGTATGCAACTAATAGTAATGGTACTGCTTATGGAACTGATGTCAGTTTTATAGCAACTGCGGCAACAGTAGGCCAGTTCATAAGTGGAGGTTTAATTTGGGGAAATGTATTCCAGGTTGATGGTACAGGATTACATGGTTTAATAGCCGATGCTTACGGATGGTCAACTTCAGATTGGGGATGTACGAGTTCAACAACCGGTGCTACAGGAACTGCAATTGGAACAGGACAAGCTAATACAGTGGCAATAAATGCAGATATTTTAAATAGAGGATGCACAAGCACTGCACCTCCTTATTCTGCATTTGCTTCACAGATTGCCTTGTATGATGGAATTGACTGGTATTTACCTTCAAAAGATGAGCTGAATTTAATGTGGACAACACGTGTTTCTTCAGGTTTGGATGCAAATATGTCAAATGCTTTCCCTTTCTGGAGCTCATCGGAAACAAGTGCAACAGAAGCCTGGTATTTTGATGGAACATCATGGCTCAATACCGGAGTAAAAACTGCTCAATATACTGTATGGCCTATCCGTTCATTCTAACATGGTATTGAAAGTGATAATTTCAACGAATAAGATTGCTTCAAAACCATAAAAAATCAGAACAATGAAAAAATATATAATAAATATGATAGTGTTGTTATTCACGTCAGGTTTGTTTGCCCAGGGACTCTATAACAACGGTGCGAAAATCACTGTTGGGACAGGTTCTTATCTAACGATAGGGGGAGTAAATGGCAATTACCGGAACGAGACCAACGTTACAGCAGCATCCATCGATTTGTCAGGAACATTAACGCTTACTGGAAATTTGACGAATAATGTTGCAGGAGCTGATATTTTAGGCGCTGTTACTCCGGGCAGTGTGGTGGTACTTAATGGTGCCACCCCTCAAACCCTGGGAGGTACAACTACTGTTCCATTCTTATTTCCTAATCTGACAGTGAACAATCCCGCGGGAGTTGTTTTGTCGAACAATACCCAGGTGAACGGGATTCTGACATTTACCAGTGGTCTGGTGAATATTGGGAATACTAATTTTACTTTCAGTAGTTCATCAGTTGTTGCAGGAAGCCCTTCAACAATGAACATGATAGTTGCAACCGGTACCGGGCAGGTTCAAAAAGTATGGTCGGGGATCGGAGCTTTTACATTTCCAATCGGGGACAACAATGTTACAGCCAAGTATTCACCAGTGACGCTGAATTTTACTTCCGGTACTTTTGCTGCAGGAGCAATAACCGGGGTGAATGTGGTGAATGCCAAATATAATGATCCTCTGAATACCGGATCGTATCTGAACAGGTACTGGAATATAACCCAGACAGGAATTACAGCTTTTACTAGTAACGCAATTTTGCAATATATGTCCTCAGATGTGACCGGAACAGAAAGTAGCATCAATACATGGAGAGTAGTTCCAACTCCTTTCACGGCTTACAATGCAGCTAATATAGTATTGCATCAGTTGAGTGCAATCGGATTAACTTCCTTTGGGACATTTACAGGTGGATCAAATAATACAACGTTGACTCTAACCTCAGTAATGCTTCAGGGTCTCTACAATGGAGCGGGCGCAATGCACCAAGCAATGATAAATTCTACAACCGCACAATGGCCTGCCGGTATTGCTGATCATATAACCATTGAATTACATGATGCAACAACTTATGCCACTGTAGTCTATACTGCCACCGATGTACCATTAAGTACGACCGGTACTGCTATAATAGCCATTCCGGCAAGTTATAACGGATCCTATTATATTACGATTAAACATCGCAACAGCATTGAGACTACAACAGCAACAGCTGTATCGTTTGCCGGAAGTTCAGTTAGCCAGTCATTCGGTGATCCTCTGTTGATATTTGGTGGAAATTTATTGAAAATGGCTGATAATTCGTATACTATTTATGGTGCTGATATTAATCAGGATGGCGATATCGATACGACAGACCGTGCCATGTTATTAATAGATTTGAATGCAGCTGTTCTGGGATATGTTGTATCTGATTTAAATGGCGATGGAGCTGTAAATGCCACTGATCGT
>Ga0302296_1003309_pt1 | contig 10403 bp, 10 predicted proteins | sample III_Fen_N3_1_FD_194546 | JGI IMG/M metagenome (GOLD analysis project Ga0302296, IMG submission 194546) | Peat permafrost microbial communities from Stordalen Mire near Abisko, Sweden - III_Fen_N3_1 | ecosystem: Environmental > Terrestrial > Soil > Wetlands > Permafrost | place: Sweden: Abisko... | reverse complement strand
TATACTTTTTCATAATCCATCTCCCTTTTTGAGGGTACCTTTTCATTTGATATAATGGCAAATATCCAGAATAACCCTACCTTCCTCATCCTTCTGCGTAAATCTCGGACAGCCATAACGTTCAAAGAAACGCCAGGTACCATCTCCATCATCTATAGTCTCATAACCTTCACTTACTAATCGCTCGCTGCATTTGTCCTCTTTACAATAGATTTCATTTTCTATTCCTTTAATCCAGCAGACCCCCAGAGTTGAATCCGTAATATCAAAATATTCATATTCTTCAGGCACCATGGCGTCTTTAGGCAAAAACATTCCTATCCAGTATTGAAAAGGTTCATTTTCTTTATATTTCATAAAACCAATATAGGCATCTGCATCCTGATATTCTTCCTTGAATTCTGCTGTTATAAGTTTCTCAAGTTTATCAAAATGAGCCTGTTCAAACCACTCCATCCACTTCAGTCCAAATCCGCCATTTGTACGGTCTTCATCACCATACCGGATTCCCGCAAACCTTACCGCTGGCATTTTCTGGATATAACTCTTTGTAATCTCGTACATAACTCGTCCCCCCGAACATTTGTTATCCATAATTTTTATTTTGTTTTATATTTAAGTAGCTTTATTTAATTTGTTTTATTTCGTGTCTTATACTGCTTAGCTTTTCCATGTTAACGGTCGTATAAGACCTGCCGGTAATTTGGTTCCTGCATTACCTCTGGCAGCATTTATCTGCCCCTGGGTCAGGAAAAAACTTTCACTTAAATCTGCATCTTCTATATTGGTATCTCGCATGTCTGTACCCAGAAAATTAGCACCTTTCAGTTTACAGCCTTTAATATTAGCCGCAATCATCAAACACAGGCTGAAATCTTTTCCTGCCAAATCTTTCTTCTGCAGGTTTTTACCTATATAATCAGACATCTTTTCTTTATCTGTATTTTCCTGTTTTTCCTGTCCTTCTGGTTTTTTAAAGGAAAGTGCCACCAGATCACTGGACTTTTTCAATATCCGGTCTACCCGTTTTTTATACTGCTCAAGATCCAGTTCCAGTATTTTGTCCGGGGTAATATCAGTCATATGATTATTTTCTTCTATGAGCCGGGCGATATCTTCCCATAAATCTTTTGTAGCACAAATCGAAGAAGCTTCTATAAGGTACCATAACATCTGGTGCAGTCTGGTGATAATCAAGAATACGGCAGACATCTGTTCTGTCACTTGTTGTGACGCTCTCCAACTGGCCCCATTGTAAATAACACTGGTTACTTTTTGTCCCGCTCCAAAGCAATCATAGGCCAGACAACCTTTCATCTTCTTTTCCAAAAGTGTATCATGTATTTTACAGCGAAAATCCTCCATAAGATTCTTGCAAGGTTCACCTGCTGGTTTATCATATGGAAACCCCTCTGATTTTGCAAAGTAAAGATCAACACAGCATAGTCCGCTGCAGTTACTGCAATCAATAAAAAGTTTTTCTTTTATGGCTTTATATTTGTTATCCATAGTTAAATTATCATATCTGTATTCCATATTTAAAGATCTTTCGGTCAATCCATTGTTTCCGCCATTTTTATCTGCTGCCATGTTTATCTCCATTCTGTCGGAGCTTCGTGTATTTGAGCGTTAGTAAAAATTTTCATTATAAAGAGTCAAAATTTCCCGCGCTATCTAATGCCATTAAATACGACTTAAATTATATCAGATTTTGTAAGACTAATAAACTGTTTTTCATAAGTTTTTAAACTTAATTTTATCAACTAAATTAAAACTGCTGCAAATCCATTTTTATATGGTTCTGCAGCAGTCCTGTAATTACTATTCAGTTATTTTAGATACTGTTATTCTGCCAATACCTTTATTTCCTGATATTTCTTTAAATCAGTATAAAGTTCAGATGTATATGGATTACGTTTTGTTTTAACAACTTTGTAAATCATATAAACCGCAACTACAACATTTACTGCAAGAGCTAAGAAGCTGAAAATGAATAAAGGAACCTCATTGTAAGTGGACGATACAGCAAATGCGCCCTTATCAATAAAGGATGGAATAGTCTGGGCAAACATACACCATAATGCCAGTGTCTGTGCACGATGCTGGAGCCATGCGCCTTTTCCAATGGTAAAAGCACATACGGTAGGTGCAAGAAGTAATGCGAAACCGCAGTACCATGCATGTCCTGGTAAACAATTATAGGTATATGCAAAGTTCCATAAATCATATGCGATAATCCAGAACCATAACATATCCGGCCATAACATATCTTTACTGCCATCTTTTTTAGTCTGTTTACGAACAACTATGCCAAACCATCCTGTAATAGTAATGATATTTAAAATACCTGCAATACCATTCATAAAATTCCATGGACCACCAAGTACGTACATAGCTTCATCTTTTAAGGTGCCGCCTGCCTGATACTGAAGACCAATCTGGAAATCACGAGCTACCGCTTCGCAGATGTTAATAGCAAGAATTAATGGTGGGAAGCAAAGTGCGATTTTATTTGCTGATAAATGCCATTCTATACCAGTTTTTTTGTTGGTGCCATGTAAATGACGGATACACCAGAAACCAATACATCCTGCGGTTGAAGAATATACTTTTGCAAGGTGGAACCAGTCTGTATAAGTTGTATCTCTTAATACAGTGAACCATAATGCAGAAAGTATGGTTGGTAAGATAACGAAAAATACGAATCCCATAGATTTAAAACGTCTGGCTACTTCATTTAAGCCGAATAAGGCTGCAAATACTACGATCCACACAAGCCAAACTGATGCTGCTGAAGCGCCACTTTCAAAATTAAAGCTAAACATAATTTTCCCTCCGTTGTTCATAATTAATATTTTTAGTATTTTTAATACATTACTAACAGCAAACAATTTCTTTAATAAAAAATTCTTTTCCACTTAACATTTCCCAGTTATTTGTATTGCAGACAGGGCAGTTACCATTATTTTTTACTAAATTAAACACTTTGTTACATTCCCGGCACAAAGCATTTGCCGGTAAAATCTCTATTTCCAGTGTAGACCCTTCCAGTATGGTTCCGTCTACAGCAGCAGGATAAAGATTCTGCATGTACTTAGGTATCATGGAGGACATTTCTCCAATTTGTAAAACCAGTGTCTGAATTTTCTGTACTTCATTTTCTTTTGCCAGTCGTTCAACGCTGTTTACAACTTCCATTAATACACCAATTTCATGCATCCGTCTTTACCCACTTCCTGTATTCTTCCCTTTAAAATAAGATCCGGTTTGAGCCTTTATAACCAGTACTGTCAAAAAATACTTTTTAAAGCAGTACCCGTATAAATTAGTCTATCTTAAATAAATCTTTTGCTTTCCGAATGGCTATCTTGCCTTTACGTTTCAGAACCTGTCTCACTACTACAGGTTTTAAATCCTCAAAGGCTACGCCCGCTCCATTATATTTACGAACCAGAGAAATTGCATCAAATTTACATTTTGTTGTGCATTGTCCGCATCCTACACAGAGGAATTCATCTACTTCTGTAGCTCCGCAACTGAGGCAGCGCTCAGTTTCTTTCTTCATCTGGTCTTCTGTGAATGTTACACGGTTATCCTTAAATGATTCTGATGTTTTTGTTCCTTCTGCAGTATGGCTTGCTTTCTGTCTTGGCTGACGGTCATACCCTTCCAGATCGATATTCTGTTTATCCAGTGAATGGTATTCTTTTCTGTCACGGCCAATAACAAGACTCTGACCCGGCTGTACAAAACGGTGAATGGATGTTGCACCTTCTTTACCTGCAGCAATAGCATCAATAGCAAACTTAGGTCCTGTATAAGAATCACCACCTGCAAATACATCAGGTTCTCCTGTCTGATAGGTAAATGGATCTGCTTTTATTGTTTTATTTGGATTTAGTTCAATCTTACTGCCCTCGATAAGGTTACCCCAGTCAATTGACTGGCCAACAGAAAGCAGTACCGCATCTGCTTTTACTGTAATGGTATTGTTTTCATCATAAACCGGATTGAATCTTTTATTTTCATCAAAAACGGATATGCATTTTCTAAATTCCACTGCCACAACATGTCCATTTTCTACTACAATGCGTTTTGGTCCCCAGGAATTGTTAATTACAATACCTTCTTCTTTGGCTTCTTCGATTTCTTCATCAAGTGCTGGCATCTCTTCGCGATTTTCAAGACAGAACATATCTACTTTTGCTGCTCCGACTCTGGTCGCGCTTCTTGCAACATCAATAGCAACATTTCCACCACCAATTACCACCACATTGCCTTGAAGTGTTGCCGCTTCTCCCAGGTTGACGTCACGTACAAAATCAACACCTGCATACACACCTTTGGCATCTTCGCCTTCAACACCGATTTTTCTACCGGCTTGGGCACCAATTGCCAGATAAAAAGCCTCATATCCCTGGCTTCTAAGATCTTTAAGGGTAATATCTTTACCTACTTCAACACTTGTTTTAAATTCAACACCTAAATCTTTTAATACTTCTATTTCTGCATTTACAACACTTTTTTCAAGTCTGAAAGATGGAATTCCCAGCGTAAGCATTCCGCCCAGTGCTTTCTGTTTTTCAAACACTGTTACTTTGTATCCATCCACTGCCAAGTAAAAAGCACAAGAAAGACCCGCAGGACCAGCTCCTATAACAGCTATCTTGTTTCCATATTGATGTCTGATTCTTGGAACAAAACGATGTTCTGCATTTAAATCCTGATCTGCAATAAATTTTTTGATCTCATCGATAGCAATTGGATCATCGATATCACCTCTGGTACATGCCGATTCACACTTTCTTGGACAAATACGTCCGCAAACTGCTGGGAATGGATTTTCATGCTTAATTAATTCCAGTGCTTCACTATATTTACCCTGAGATGCAAGTTTAATATATCCCTGTATAGCAATATGTGCAGGACATTCTGTCTTGCAAGGGCTTGTTCCACTGTCCACAACATCTTTTCTATTGGTGCGGTAATCAGCATTCCATTTTTCCGGACCCCACTCCATGTCTCTTGGAGTTTCGATTTTTTGAACAGGAATTGGTGTTACAGCACATAATTTCTGTCCTAATTTCAAAGCATTGACTGGGCAGTTAACAACACATTCACCACAGGCAACACATTTTTCCTTATCCACCTGGGATACATAGTTGGAACGAACCATATCTACATTTTTAAACATGGAAGCTGTTCTTAAAGACAGGCAGGAGCAACCACAGCAGTTACAGATAGCATGGGTCTTTCCAGAACCGTCCAGGTTTGGAATCTGATGCATCAGTCCATTTTCTTCAGCTTTCCTGATTATCTCAAAAGCTTCTTCTCTGGTAATCTGACGACCTCTTCCTGTCCGAATATAGTATTCCGCTGCATGACCCATCTGAATACACATATCTTCTTTTAAATGTCCGCATCCCTCGCCCATAGCTTCTCTTGCTGTACGGCAGGAACAATCAGATACTGTAAAAAGATCATTTTCATTTAAATATCTGGAAACTTCCTCATAGGAAGCTTTTCTTGTTTCTCCGTCAATTGCCTGTTCAATGGGAATTACTCTCATTAGGCCAACACCCACTGGAAATGCTCCGGTTGTTTTTGGGCCTCTGACTCTTCCGTAAGCTTCAAAAGCCTCTGGAATCTGAGGATATTTTTTTACATTTTCCTTATTATTAACCATCATTTCCATAATTCCCGGAACCCAGGTATCGTACCAGTAATTATCTACACCATCGATGTTATTTACAAAAAGCACTCCGGCCATTGCCATATCCCATAAGTGTCTTTCAGTTTCTTCCACTGATTTGCCGCACAGTGGTGCAAGGCTTTCTGCTGTAGCTTTTTTACGAATTTCCATACAGAGTGCAACTTCAGCCATTTCATTGGAAATAACAGGTTCTAAAATCATATATTCCGGATCTTTTTCGGTTATCTGGTCTTTTGCACCCATTTTCTTTCTGCTGATGTGGTTCGCAAGTTCTAATACTTTTTGCTTTGTCATTCTTTCAAAACCTCCATTATTAACTCTGTGTTTTATTCCTGTTTATTCCTGTTTATTTCTATTTATTTCTGTTCTTTATTTCTATTCTTTATTTCTGTTCTTTATTTCTGTTTATTCCTATTTTCCATTCCATTTTTGTACTTCGTCACGAATCCAGTCTGCGAATTCGTCAATACCTTCACCTGTTCTAGCTGAAATCGGTATTATCCGTACATTTGGATTTAATTTCCTGATTCTGTCTTCGCAGGCTTTCAGGTTAAAATCAAAATACTGCATGACATCGATTTTGTTAATAAGCACCACATCCACGATGGAAAACATTAATGGATATTTTAATGGTTTATCGTCTCCCTCAGGGACGCTTAAAATCATGGCACTTTTCGATGCTCCAGTATCAAATTCTGCAGGACACACCAGATTTCCAACATTTTCTAGAATCGCCAAATCAACTTCATCTGTTCCAAGGCCTAAAAGCCCCTGTTTTGTCATATCCGCGTCCAGATGGCACATACCACCGGTATGAAGCTGGATTACTTTAACACCTGTCGTTGAGATTGTATGGGCATCCACATCAGAATCAATGTCTGCTTCCATAACTCCGATTTTCATTTCATCTTTTAAAGTGTTGATGGTCCTAACAAGGGTGGTCGTTTTACCGGACCCTGGGGATGACATCAAATTCAGAAGAAAAATATTTTCTTTTTTTAATTCTTCTCTCAGCAAATCTGCCTGATGGTCGTTATCTTCAAACACACTTCTTTTAATTTCAAGAACTCTGAATTTATCCATACTTATTGCCCCTACCTTTACTTCATAAATCCCTTTAAAATTTCATATTTTTTTCTGGTCATACCACTGAAACACAAAATTATTATGATAAAATATTAACATGATAGTACACATTTAGTCAAGTTTTACAAGATTTTATGGCATATGTTCTACTTTTTTTCTATATTTCACACTTGCTTTTTGTTTAATATTTCGATATAATATTTTGTGGTACGTGGTCATACCACAATCACTAACCAGGAGTGGATACCTATGGAATTTACAAAATTAAGTGCACCGTCACTAAAAGATTTATTTATACACGAAGTTGAAAATTTAATTTTATCCGGCAAACTGCCTATAGGAGATAAACTACCTCCAGAACGGGATCTTTCAAAATCTATGCAGGTCAGCAGAGCTGTAGTTAATGCTGGCATTACAGAACTTGCACGGAAAGGTTTTCTGACTATCCGTCCGAGGATTGGTACTTTTGTGGCTGATTATCGAAGAAATGGAACCATGGAAACCTTGATTTCTATTATGAATTACAATGGTGGAATATTAAGAGAAGCCGAGATACGGTCTATTTTAGAGTTGCGAATTGCATTGGATACACTGGTTGTGGAGCTTTGCATTCCCAAGATTTCTGATAGTGAAATTGCCATATTAAAAGAATATGTGATTCAGATGGAAGAAACAGATTCTCCAATAATTGCCTCCGAACTGGCTTTTAAATTTCAGCATGAGCTGGCTTTTTTATCCGGCAACACTCTAATGCCATTAATTTTTTATTCCTTTAAAGTTCCAATTCTGACTCTCTGGGAACGTTTCTGCCGGTTATACGGACTGGAGGCTTTAAGGGTAAACACCGCACAGCTCTATGGTTTTATTGAACAGAGAGACACAAAGAAAGCCATAGAATGCCTGACTTCAACAATAAATGACACCATTCAGGGTGAAAAGCAGATTTATTATTAAAAAGAGCCCCTTTTGTTAGATAAATTTTCTAACAAAAAGGGCTTGCTTTAGCATGTTAAATAGGCTATTTATTTTTTATTGAATTAACATCTTTTTACAGAGACCTGTGATCAGAGTCACAATTTTATCTTTGCAGAAATGAAACTTTTTCCGGTATACCTTACTGGAAAACAGAACAATACAGATACAGGAACAAAGTACGATAAATGCCGCAATAGAATTGCTGTCAATTACTACTTCCCGCAAAAATTCACGGTATAAAGCAACCCCATAAGTATGGCTTAAGTAAAGAGGCAGAGTGTCTTCGCCGATATAGGTAAACCACATTTCTTTCCTGGGTATCATGGCTATTACAAGACTTCCTATGAGCAGGCTGGCCGGTATAATAAAAATATAAATTGCCAGTCCTATGAAAATATTGGAAAAATCATAGATTGCCGCCTGATGCTCTAAAAATCTTAAAAAGAATCCGTAGTTCAGAATTTTCTTATCCAAAATAATGTAAAACACCGCAAAAACTGCCCCAAGTCCAATCGCTGCAAGGTAAGGCGGTATTTTTTTTATTTTATTTATGGTATTTTCATCCGTATAATATCCAATAAGGAAATATACCAAAAATCCCACTATTCTCTGGATATCTAAAAAATGCTGAATATTAACCAGCGTCATAATAAGAACAGACGCAACCGCAGATATGATAACAATGTGTTTAATTCTAACCAGATCTTTTAATAATATTCTATAAACAAATATCGATAGTATATACCATAATCCAAAACCCGGTTCCAGCATATTGAAGAAATAATAAAAGTCCTTTTCAACCACCACTTTATATAGAACCCAAAGAAGCTGGGCTATGATAAAAAGTAACAGATACTCGGTCACAGCTTTTTTTCTGCATTTTTCTACATTTTTGCTGAGATATCCTGATATAAATAAAAAAAGTGGCATATGAAAACTGAAAATAAAAATAATAAAAGTATTATAAATAACACTTCCACTACTTCCAAAATGTCCCAACACCACCAGGATTATCAATATAGATTTGATATTGTCGATTAATATATTTCTTTCTTTCATTATTTTCTATCCATAACTTTGTTGACTGTTTTTATATCGCTTAAAAGTACGTACCAACTCTACCCTAATTCCATAGTAAATGCAACCCTTTTGCCTTAAACCATGTTTTTTTGGATATTCTTTTAATAATAAGAGATTTTCCGCATTTAGTTTGTCAACTTTTTTATATCGGATAAGGTCTGTTTTGTTTCCTCGCACCATTCAACATAGGCTTCATACACCTTAACGCCAAACTTAGCAGTCAGCAGATAATACAGATGGGCTTCTTCCATACCTTTAATCTGTTCCAGTTGTGCTACCATCATTTTCAGAACCGGTAATTCACCTTTTATTTTCTCTTCGAACCGGTCTATATGCCCAGAGGTAAAATCCGGCCCGATTTGCGACCCAAAGAAAAGTTTCAGTAGCGTTTCATATCTAAGTTCATCTTTTACGGAAGAATCCTTTAACCATTTTTCTAAAAAAACAAGACCACTTTTTGTTATGGTATAGATTATTTTTTCCCTGCCATTTTCTCTGGTTTCGACTTTTGTGACCAGAGAGTCTTTCTCCAACTGATTCAGGGTCGGATATATACTGCCGTAACTGGCACCCCAGAAATATTTTAAGGTAATATCCATTCTTTTCTTAATTTCATATCCTGTCATCGATTCGTGGCTGAGTAATCCCAGTATCACACAATCCATCTTTTTCTCATTAGCCATTTTTTACCTTCTTTTGTTGCTCTTATTATTCTGAGGTTTCATGGAATAACCAAGTACCTTTTTGGGGCAACTGTCTATGCATACTCCGCATTGTATACATTCCAGACTATCGCAGGCTCCTGTCTTAGCCATCTTGCATACGTCCAGACCCATAGGACATTTTTTATTGCAGATCATACAGGAAATACATTTATCCTGATCAGCCTTAACATATAATCCTGGCAGATGAAGTAATCTTCTGAATTTAATTCCTGCCGTCATAAATGGTGCCATCCAGCAGATATAGTGACAAAACACTCTTTTTCCACTGACTATGGCCGGAATCAGAACTAATAAAATCACTCCGTAATATATAATATAACTATATATATTAGCGATGGAAATTCCGTGATCTGTTTTATATAAAAAGTCAATTTTAACAATTTTTCCTTTATTTACAAAACAGAATACAATAATCCCAATCCAGATAATCCAGATTACGTATTTAATATAATTTTTCCATCCCTGTCTTGGAGACTTGTCGTTTACTGCTTCCAGACATTCCTGCAGACCTCCCATGGGACACAGGTATCCGCAGAAAAATCTTCCAAAAAATATGGAAAAAACAAACATCCCTATAAATACAATAAAACTTCCGTTAATGATACCTTCCAATGCTCCCATAATGATCAGTGCAGGAGAAAAATACCATATTGTTATAGGAAACAACAGCATTGCAAGGATCAGTAATAATTTTCTTAAATTTTGTCTCTTCATAGAAACCTCCATATATCAATTTGATATATGGATTATATATCAGTCTGCTATATAAATCAATAGGGTAATTTTCCAATATTATTCAGCCCGATTGTTTTAAAAAAAAATTT
>Ga0302296_1003305_pt1 | contig 10404 bp, 10 predicted proteins | sample III_Fen_N3_1_FD_194546 | JGI IMG/M metagenome (GOLD analysis project Ga0302296, IMG submission 194546) | Peat permafrost microbial communities from Stordalen Mire near Abisko, Sweden - III_Fen_N3_1 | ecosystem: Environmental > Terrestrial > Soil > Wetlands > Permafrost | place: Sweden: Abisko... | reverse complement strand
ATTGGCATTGGCGGAAGTGCAACCAACGACGGAGGCGCTGGAATGGCACAGGCTCTTGGGTTCAGGCTTCAGGATAAAAACGGAAACCCTATTGGCCCAGGAGGAGGTTCTTTAGGCGAATTGCGCTCCATCGACCGTTCCAGTGTTCATCCACTTCTGCAAAAAACAAAAATCACAGTTGCCTGCGATGTGCGCAATCTGCTTTTGGGCGCTTCAGGAGCAACCCTCGTTTATGGCCCGCAAAAAGGAGCAACCCCTGAAATGCTTGAAATTCTTGAGAAAAATATGACACATTTTGCAGGAATCCTTCAGCATGAATTTAACATCGATATCTCCTGCATTCCTGGTTCGGGTGCTGCCGGAGGACTGGGCGCCGGATTGATGGCCTTTTGCAAGGCTACAATGGTTTCGGGATTTGAACTGATCAGCAAACAAACCCATCTGGAAGAACACATTCGGAAAGCGACACTGGTTTTTACTGCCGAAGGCAAAATTGATTCACAGACTGCATCTGGCAAAACCGTTAGCGGAGTAGCAAAACTTGCCAAAAAGTATCAGGTGCCGGTAATTGCGTTGGCCGGAATAATCACAGATGATTTGACCGAATTGTATGATCAGGGCGTTACCTCTGTTTTTGCAATTGCAAACGAACCCATGAGCATCGAAGAATCAAAAGCCCGTGCTTCTGAATTATTGACCGGAACTTCGGAACGAATCATGCGGCTGGTGCAGTGTTTGGACAGAAAATAGCCAAACGCTAAGCTCATAAATTTGGTTAAGTCAGCTTCGTTATTTACTTTTATCCAAATTAAAACTTCAGGAACCTATATCTCTTGATAAATCTAGCCTGCAATGAAACGAATTGTATTGTTTACCTTTCTATTTTACGCTTCGCTAACAGGAAGCATTGCCCAGAAAACTGTTGGGCTTGACAATTGGTTCAACCACGAGACCAATGTCAAAACCGGAAAAATATACCATTATACTTGGGACGACAAGGAAAATAGCGGTTTTTCGCAACTGGGCGATGTATTTAAAAGCCGTTCAGCCGAACTAAGAACTATTGGCTCGAAACCAAACAGTCAGTCGCTGAAAGGAATCGATATTTATATCATTGTTGATCCGGACACCACCAAGGAAAATCCTACGCCTAATTATGTGGATGCCAGCGATGTAAAATTTCTAAAAAAGTGGGTAAGTAAAGGTGGCGTACTTCTATTGATGGCCAACGACGGGCCGAATTGCGAATTCACCCATTTTAATCAATTGGCAAAAGTCTTTGGATTCGGCTTTCAGACCCAAACCAGGAATCCTGTAATTAACCGCGATTGGGAAATGGGCGCCGAAACCAATTTACCCAATCATCCGCTATTTACCGGATTGAAAAAGATTTATTTGAAAGAAGTTGGTTCGATTGTCGTTTCAAAAAATGCAAAACCTGTTTTGAAGGACGGTGATGGCAAATCCATTTTTATTGCCGAAACTCAATACGGGAAAGGATATGTGCTGGCCGTTGGCGATCCATGGCTGTACAACGAATACATCGATCACGCCTTGTTGACCGAAAGTTTCGAAAACCTGAAAGCTGCAAATAACCTGGTTGATCTGCTTTTGAATAAAGTCAGGAAATAGAAGACAAAACTGAATTATGAGTACCATCGAAGATTTCATATACGGCTTACCTAAAGCTGAACTTCATTTGCACATCGAAGGAACCTTCGAACCGGAACTTATGTTCGAAATTGCCTGCCGGAACAAGATGAAACTCATCTACAATTCGGTTGATGAGTTGAAAGCTGCTTATGATTTTAAAAACCTTCAGGAATTTCTCGACATTTATTACAATGGAGCCGATGTTTTGCATGAAGAACAAGACTTTTACGACCTTACCTGGGCCTATCTGCTGAAAATTCATTCTCAAAAAGTTCTTCATACCGAAATCTTTTTTGATCCGCAGACTCATGCTTCACGGGGCGTTCCATTCAAGAAGGTCATTTCAGGAATTCACGGCGCTCTCGAAGATGGACAGAAAAAGCTGGGAATCAGTTCAAAATTAATTTTGTCAATTCTGCGACATCTCAGCGAAGAATCTGCTTTTCAAACCCTTGGCGATGCACTTGAATACAAAAATTGGATTACCGCTATCGGTTTGGATTCGTCCGAAAAAGGGCACCCACCTTCCAAATTTCATCGTGTTTTTGCCAAAGCCCGCGAAGAAGGGTTCCTCACAGTTGCCCATGCAGGAGAAGAAGGCCCACCCGAATATGTTTGGGAAGCCTTGAATTTGCTGCAGGTTTCGCGCATTGACCATGGAAACCGTTCGCTCGAAGATCCGTCATTGGTTAAGGAACTGGTTAGGAGAAAAATGCCATTGACTGTTTGTCCGCTCTCGAACCTGAAGTTGAAAGTGGTGCATGATATGATCAAACATCCGTTGGCCGTGATGCTTGAAAAGGGAATGATGGTTACTGTCAATTCTGACGATCCGGCCTACTTTGGAGGATACCTGAATGAAAACTACCTGACTGTGGCAAAAGCATTAAATCTGACGGAACAACAAATTGTACAATTGGCCAAGAACTCATTTACAGCAAGCTTTTTGGATGAAAAGGAAGTCGAGGAAATGATTGAAAAGCTGGAGCGGTACCGTGCAGAAAATCTTCAGTAAATTCTACATATAACCGTCAAAATTCAAATCACAATGAAAACAAAGAATTTAATTATGCTGACTCTTTTTGTGCTTATTGCCTTGATTGGTTTTTCCTCGTGTGCCCATGTCCAGTATATTGATGCCTGTAAAACAGGTCACACCTATGGTTTTTTCGGTGGATTATGGCATGGCCTCATAGCTCCAGCTTCATTCGTCGGAAGTTTGTTCAGCGATCGTATCGCAGTTTGGGCTGTCAATAATGACGGCGGATGGTATTCTTTTGGATTTTTGATCGGTGTTGGCAGTTTGGGATTCGGAAGCAGCAAGGCTTCCTGATAAATAATTCACGAAGGCGAATGACCCTGAATCAGGAAATTAAATGCCGAAATAGTGGCTTTATTGTGTTAAAAATAAAAAAAAAGCGTTCAAAAAGAGATTTCTTGAATTTATCAGTTTTTTTTCTAATTTTGGTTATTCCGTAATTCAATAATATTAATTGTTTTTTTTTAACAAGGAAGAGCAATTTTTTTAAAGTTAGGGTGGACGATTAAGATAAATACATATATTTACAGTATGCAAAACATCAAAGATATTCTGATATTTGTAGTTGAAGACAATCAGATGTACAACAAGCTGATAATTAGCTACCTAAAGACCAATAAATTCACTAATATTGAATCCTATTTGTCTGGCGAGGACGTTCTTAAAAACATGTATAAAAATCCGGAAATCGTTATTCAGGATTATTTGTTGGCAGGAATGACCGGAATTGAAGTCCTGATAAAGGCAAAAAAGATATGTCCGAAAGTGAAATTTATTTTCCTTTCTGGACAAGATAGTATCGATAATGCCATTAACAGTATGAAATATGGTGCTTTCGACTACATAGTAAAAGACAAGATGGCTCTTCAGAAGCTGGTCGACAAGATTCATAAAATAAACACTGTTACCGAGCTGGTTCAATCGAAGAAACATATCAAAACCGGTGTAGTATTATTTTTTGTAGTCCTTGGTTTGTTAATTGTTACTGTAATTACCTTTGCATTGATGTATCCCCAGATATTTGGAATGTAAAAATCGAACGATATAAAAAAAAGAACCCGGTACAGTTTCCTGTCCGGGTTTTATTTTTTGTTACCAATTCAATTAATTAGCTTTAATAATCCTTCCCGCGTCAAAAATTGCTGCATAACCTTCGGGTTTATGCAAAACATCCAAAGCCTTTGAAACATCAGAATCGTCGCGAAGAGCAGACTTTATAGCACCTTTCTGGTAGTAATATCTCGAAACTATTTCATCAACCAGCATTTCAGAAATCTCTTTTTTGAAATGTTCAAAATCCTGATCCAAATTATGACCAAGCATTCCTTTCAGTTTATCGAATTCATCTTTTGACAGATCGTAATACTTTTCACGTTTAGCTACGTCAACCAGATTATCTAATTGCTCCTCTGTTTTTGATTCGTATTTAAAATCCTGATTTTTAACAAACTGAATGAAATCAGCATAAATTTCAGGAGTGATTGTAAACTCTTCGGGGAAAGCAATTTTTTCGGTTTTACTATTGAAATAGGTTGCAAAATCGAATATTACCGACTGAGCTGCCAAATTCGATGAAAGATTACTAAGAGTTTCGTCCTCAACAGTGACATCAGGTGCCACGCCTCCCCCATCAAAAACGACACGTCCCTTTTTTGTTTTGAATTTGGATATCAGCGAATCAGGAACAATTCCCACACTTCCATCCGCATTCCGGTGGCTATAATCGAGTGCCTGAATGCAACGTCCGCTTGGAATATAATACTTGGCAGTAGTGATTTTCAATTTGGCATTGTAGCTCAAATCGCGGGTTGTTTGAACCAACCCCTTACCAAAAGTACGTGTTCCGATAATCATACCGCGATCGAGATCCTGAATGGCGCCGGCCACAATTTCAGAGGCAGAAGCTGATCCTCGGTTAACCAAAACAGCAATAGGCATCACCGTGTCAATCGGATTCTCGGTAGCATTATAAACTTTATCCCATTGTTTTACTTTTCCCTTGGTGCTAACTATTTCCTGACCCTTGGGAATAAACAGATTGGCGATTCTGACTGCTTCCATCAGCAAGCCTCCCGGATTTGACCTCAAATCGAGAACAAGTGTTTTGGCTCCATGCTTCTCTTTCAGTTCTATCAGGGCAATTTTTACACGTTCAGTACAATCAGCTGTAAAATTCGACAAACGAATGTAGCCTGTTTCCTTATCGAGCATCCCATAATAGGGAACCGGATCGATCTGAATTTTTTCACGTATGATCTCAATTTCCTTTGGGCTTTTCTGACCATAACGCTGTATCTTCACTAAAACAGATTTACTGGCCGGACCTTTCAGCAGGTTACTAACATCTTCGGTCGAAAGTTTTTCGGTTGATTTACCTGCTACTTCCAGCAAAACATCACCCGCTTTCAGCCCGCTTTTTTGAGCTGGAAATCCCTCGTAAGGCTCAGCAATCACAATTTTCCCCTTTTGTTTGCTGATTAAAGCTCCAATTCCGGCATATTCTCCAGTAGTCATAAACCTGAAATCTTCCACGTCGTCTTCGGGAATGAAGTTAGTATATGGATCGAGTGATTGAAGCATCTTGTCGATACTGGTTTTAACCAGCTTATTCGGCTCAATATCATCAACATAAAACAGGTTCAATTCTCTGAAAAGGGTGTAATAAATATCAAGGTTCTTGGCTATCTGGAAATTCTTATCATCTTGTTTAAAACTGTAAAAGCTTATGGCAAAGACACAAATCCCGACAACAACAATACCCACCTTTTTGGTTCTTGAAAATTTCATTTCTTTAACGTGTTGTTAATTTTATAAGGGAACAAAAATAGCAAAAGCTTTGTTTTTATCAGTCTGCCTTTCAATCAAAAACGTTAATTATTCTTAAGCTGAAAAAACCGACTATTTTTAAAAACCGTATGAATGAAACAAAGTCAGCCGATATATTTGTGACCGGGTTACTAACAGGCATTAAGTCATTAATAGTCATTACGATCCTGAAATCTATTGTAATTTCAGCCAACTCTTGTCGCAACGTCATGCCGAACTTGTTTCGGGCATCTTTTCGTTTATGAGACCCTGAAACAAGTTCAGGGTGACGAGCTTTCAGTATAACGTTGACACAACACTATACACATAATGGTGATCAATGTCTGAAAATGACTTTTCCCTTGCTCCTATTTAGTCGTCCGAGCCCAGGTTGTCGACCTTCCAAGCCATTTAATACCAACCACATATCCTTTAATGCTCAACGTGTTGGCATCTTTATCGAACCATGCGTAACAGTCATAAGTTTTCCCGTTATCCGGATCATAAATCCGACCATCCTGCCATTCCTTGTCTGAAGCATTGTATTTTAATCCGGAAAGAATCTGCAACCCAAGTCTGGATCTCGATTTCAACTTAGCATCCGGATTCTGGTGGTCAGTTTCCGGCTGGCCATTCACATATTTCTCTGGAATTATGAAAATCACGGTTCCGGTGAATTTCCCATTTTCTTCTTTGATCTCAATTTTCGAAGTCTTTTTTTCATTCCACCAAATACCAGCAATTTTTTGTGCTTCCTGTGAAAACGCTGGAAAAATCAACAAGCTGAGTAATAAAATCAATCCAATTCGTTTCATAATCCTGTATTTTTAGCAATTTATGTATTTTTTTTTGAGATTTGTAACTTGCGATTTAATTATCGTTTTTGAAATATTCATTCATTATTAATTTTAAAGAACAGCGAAGATGTTAAAAAGTTGCCTTTCACTTGTTGCCTTGTTACTTTTTTCATTTTTTGTCAGCGCTCAGAAATTTGAATGGGAGTCTGAAGTTTTGTTGCAAAGTCGATATATCTGGAGAGGCGAGATGTTGGGAAATGCTCCAGCCATCGAACCATCTGTGACTTTTACTTCCGGAAAATTCAGTTTCAATGTTTGGGGTATGCTCACTACCAATAACAGCTACTCCGAATTTGATTTGGTTCCATCCTACCAGTTTGATCTTTTCAAGGTAAGCTTGTTGGATTATTATATTCCTGAAAAAGGTGAAAGTAACCAATATCTGAATTTTCAGAAGGAGAAAAACCGGCATTCGCTGGAAATGAATATTGATAACTATTCAATTGACGAACAGCGGCTTAAATGGATGGTCGGTACTTTTTTTTCGGGAGATAAAAATGAAGAAACGAACAAACCTTTTTATTCAACTTATATAGAATTTAAATATCCATTTACGATTTTCAAAATCAATGCTGAACCGTCTGTTGGCATTACTCCATTTAAAGGTATGTATGCCAATAAGTTTGCATTTGTCAACACCTCAATTTCATTCAGTAAAGAGTTTGAACTTTCATCCCGATTGTCAATTCCAATCACGGCTTCCTACACCTACAATCCTTATCAGGATAAACAATTTGTATCGGGTTCAACCGGACTTATCTTTTCATCCGGAAAGTAAAACTTTTAACTACTTTGTTTTACTACCTTCAGATGAACATTTGGAGTATTCTTAATGTTAACTTAATGAATATTGGTTGCATAGGTCAACTATTATTGAGAGCTTTGTGTCAATCAAAAAAATTAAATGGAAAGAACTAAGCCAATTGGGTACATGCTCGCTCAAACGTTCAAAGGGTTTAAAAATCAGATGGCTTCCGAATTTAAATGTCTGGAAGCAGGATTGACTTTTGAACAGTATGTTATCCTGCATCTGTTGAATTCAAATGCGGTCATCATTCAACAGGATTTAGCCAATCACATGCAGAAGGATAAATCGATTATCGTAAGACAAATCAATGGGTTAATCGAAAAAAAATATGTAGTCAGGCTTACTAACAAAGAAGATAAACGCAAAAATAATTTAATACTGACCGATGCCGGAATTGAAATCCTTAGACAATCGAAAAAAATTGCCCTTGAAGTGAACCAAAAGTTACTTTCTGGTATCAATGAAAAAGAACTTGAAGTTTTCAGGAATGTATTGAATAAGATTCAGGAAAATGCTGGTTTTGAAGAAGAACTTTTTAATTGTTAACCTAATCCATTAATAAAGAATTAAATACACAGATAAAATATGAAAACAATGAAGCAAATCAGAAATTTAGGGTTTATTTTCATCGCGTTGCTTATCGTTTCATGCTCGAAAAAGCCGGGCGGAGCACAAGCTGGGGCACCCAATCAGGTCAAAGAGTATCCGGTCATTGCTGTTAAAATGGAATCGACCGATCTGTTTAAGGATTACCCAACCAAACTCGAAGGACAGCAAACCGTTGAAATTCGTTCGAAAATTACCGGATACATCGAAAACATATTGGTCGATGAAGGCGCTTTCGTAAAAAAAGGACAAATACTTTTCAGGCTAAATGCCAATGATATTCAGGCTTCAGTGCGTTCAGCCGAGGCGCAGGTAAAAGTGGCCGAAGCCAACGTTTACATGGCCCAGGTTAATGTTGAAAAGACAAAACCTTTGGTAGAAAAGACGATTGTAAGCAAGTTTGATCTCGAATCAGCTGAATCGACACTGAAAGCACAGGAAGCACAGTTGGCGCAAGCAAAAGCTAATCTTGAAAATGCAAAAGCCAATCTTCAATATGCTGTAATTACGAGTCCTGCCGAAGGAACCATTGGTAATTTTCCTTACCGCGTTGGAAGTTTGGTTAGCAGTACCACGGCCGAACCATTGACCACCGTTTCGAACACTGTAAAGATGTTCGCTTATTTTTCTTTCAACGAGAAAGAATTTCTGACACTCACCAAAGGGCTGGAAGGGAAAACCCTTCAGGAAAAATTTGCCAAACTTCCCGATGTGTCGCTGGTACTGGCCGACAACTCGGTATATGAAAAGCCCGGAAGAATTGAAACTGCAAGCGGGCTGGTCAATCAGCAAACCGGTTCAGTAACGATCCGTGCCACTTTCCCGAATGCGGAAGGTTTGCTACGAAGCGGGGGAAGCGGATTGGTTCGCATACCTCAACACGTCGATTCTGCCATTATCATTCCGCAAAAAACAACCTATGAATTACAAGGCAAATATTTTGTTTATGTAGTTGGGACCGATAACAAAGTTCACAATACCGAAGTTCAAGTGTATGCCGGCAACCTGAAAGATTCTTACGTGGTGACCGATGGCCTGAAAGCAGGCGACCAGATTGTCCTTCAAGGAATTGCTTCATTACGGAACGACACCGAAATCAAACCGAAACTGGTAACGGTGGGAAGCCTTTCTGAAAACACACCAGTTGCCAACCAGGGTAAAAAATAAATCCAGAAGACTATGTTCAGAAAATTTATAGAACGTCCGATTCTTTCATCGGTCATTTCAATCATCATTGTCATTCTGGGAATACTCGGACTGATAAGTTTGCCTATTGAGCAATATCCTGATATTGCGCCACCAACCATCCAGGTATCAGCCGCTTACACCGGGGCCAATGCCGAAACCGTGTTGAAAAGCGTGGTCATCCCGCTTGAAGAACAGATCAACGGAGTGGAAAATATGAGCTATATGACCTCAACGGCCAGTAACCAAGGTTCTGGGACCATTCAGGTTTACTTTAAACAGGGAACCAATGCCGATATGGCTGCGGTGAACGTACAAAACCGTGTATCGCGCGCTACCAGTATACTTCCTGCGGAAGTGACCCGTGCTGGTGTAACTGTTGCCAAGCGTCAAACCAGTATGTTGCTCATCTTTTCGCTATACAGCGATGTTGATGAATATGACGAAACGTTCCTTCAAAACTATGCTAAAATCAATTTGTTACCGCAGATTCAGCGTGTAAACGGAGTTGGCGAAGCATCGGTTTTTGGCGGAAAAGATTATTCGATGCGCATTTGGCTGAAGCCTGATGTCATGGCAACTTATGGTCTGATGCCTTCAGATATTACCACTGCCCTCAGCGAGCAAAACCTGGAAGCTGCTCCGGGACGTCTGGGCGAACGCAACGAACAATCCTTCGAGTATGTACTTAAGTATAAAGGAAAACTGAGTCAGCCAAGCGAGTTCGAAAATATCATAATCAAAGCCGACAAAGACGGAAATATTTTGAGGTTGAAAGATGTGGCGCGAGTAGAGCTTGGTGCACTGAGTTATTCGGTAGCCACCACAGCAATGGCCAGGCCTGGCATTACGATAGCCATTTTTCAGTCTCCGGGATCGAATGCCCGTGATGTGATTATCCAGGCAAAAAAAGTAATCGATGAAGCAACCAAAACTTTCCCGGCAGGGATTAAATACAAGGTAACTATTGATGCGAACGACTTTCTCGATAGTTCCATCTCAAAAGTACTCCACACTCTTTTAGAAGCATTCATCCTTGTTTTTCTCGTTGTTTTTGTATTCCTCCAGAATTTCAGAGCTACTCTCATTCCGGCCATTGCGGTTCCGGTAGCGATTATCGGTACTTTTTTCTTCTTGAATGTGTTTGGTTTTACTATCAACCTGCTTACCCTTTTTGCCTTGGTACTTGCCATTGGGATTGTGGTCGACGATGCCATTGTGGTGGTGGAAGCGGTTCACGCCAAACTCGACCAGGGAGCAAAAAATGCAAAGGAAGCTGCAATTTCGGCAATGGACGAAATCTCGACAGCCATCGTGTCCATCACCCTGGTTATGTCGGCTGTGTTCATCCCGGTAACTTTTATTACCGGAACCACCGGTGTATTTTATAAACAGTTTGGTATAACCCTGGCAGTGGCAATTGTCATTTCAGCAGTCAATGCGTTAACCCT
>Ga0302296_1003304_pt1 | contig 10405 bp, 3 predicted proteins | sample III_Fen_N3_1_FD_194546 | JGI IMG/M metagenome (GOLD analysis project Ga0302296, IMG submission 194546) | Peat permafrost microbial communities from Stordalen Mire near Abisko, Sweden - III_Fen_N3_1 | ecosystem: Environmental > Terrestrial > Soil > Wetlands > Permafrost | place: Sweden: Abisko... | reverse complement strand
GTTGTACTTGACATTTCCATATCGACACCTGCGGTAATTGCTTTTAACGCAGCTTCCTTTTCGTCTGCACAATAACCGTGAGAGATCATTTCTGAAACAGAACCCCAGTCACTCACCACCATGCCGTCGTATTTCCACTCCTTGCGAAGTATCTGGCGCAAGGTAAATTCATTCCCCGAGGTAGGAACGCCATTTAAGTCGTTAAAGGCAGACATAAATGTCAATGCTCCTGCCTCTTTTGCGGCTTTGAAAGGTTTAAGTACCACATTCCGAAGAACGGGCTCCGAAATATAAGTTGTATTGTAGTCGCGTCCGCCTTCGGCAAAACCGTAACCCACAAAGTGTTTGGCACATGCTGCTACGGCTGTTGGATCGGTGAGTTGTTCTCCCTGGATTCCCTCGACCATCGCTTTTGCAAAGGAGGAAGCAAGATAGGGATCTTCGCCACAACCTTCGGCTATCCTTCCCCAGCGCGGATCCCAGGTAATGTCGATCATAGGGGCGAAAGTCCATTTAATACCCTGCGAAGAAGCTTCGGTCGAAGAGATCCGAAATGCCTTCTTTACAACTTCAGGATTCCATGTGGCTGCCATACCCAAAGGAATGGGAAAGATTGTCCGGTAGCCATGAATAACATCACGGCCAATAATCAGGGGAATCTTCAAACGACTCTCCTCCATTGCCACCTTTTGAAGTGCATTTATTTTCGCAACACCGAAAACATTAAGGAAGGAACCGTAATTCCCATCACTGACTGCTTTATTAATTTGATCAGCCGACATATAGCCAGGGTCGATCTGAGACATTTGTCCTATTTTCTCATCAAGCGTCATCTCCGAAAGCAGGTTATTCACCCGACTTTCAATATCGTTTTTTTTAGGTTCTGGTTTTTTACAAGAAGAGGCAAACAGAAGAGAAGCAAATAAATAAATAATAAAAAGAGAGGGTTTTATCAACTGATAAATCATTTTTATCTGAATTAAGAACATTGCTTACCGGTAAGAAACCGGCAAGCAATGTCTTGATTTACAATTATTATAATGATGCAGATACCTTAATTCCTATTTTTTGAAATTGAAATCATCAAAGAAGAAGATACCAGGAGCTGCATGACCTTCGGCTCCAAATTGAATTACAATCTTGTCATAGTCTAAACGGGTGCTGACACCACTGAAATCGAACGTAAGATCAATCCACTTATCTTTAGCAAGATCGGTCTTGATAATTTCGGTCTGCGTTGTATAAGCATTTCCTGCAAGGCTTGCATCCTGAAGTTTTACAGCAACCTGAGACTTTAATTTATCGTTGGAAACCCATGATCCTGCAGTAGCGAATGACGTTGTAAAGTCATTGTATGAAGGGATGAACACCTTGATCGTTACTTTATTCTGCTCAGCTAAATCGAACTTATAACCTGAAGCAGTAAAGGAGACATTGGAATAAAAACCACCCGATTTCTGATATAGGAATACTTTAGCAGAGGTATTAGCTCCAAGCGGAGCAGGATTTGAATACAAAGAATTTGTCAGTGTGCCCATATCTTCGGAAGCAAATGTAACCTTCGGTGTGGAAGATTCAAAATCTTCGCTCAGAGGTGTCGCTTTTAAAGGAATAATAACAATCGGTTTGACATTCTTTTCCTTTGGAATCAAACGATACCACCAGCCATTTCCAGCTTCAACTGTACTTGCAGCTTTCAGGTATAACTCATCATCGGTAATTTTCAGAATCTGATAAGTTGAAGTACCTGCATAATGACCTAAGAATGCACTACCACTAAGCGTGATCGTTTTTGCGGTTTCATTCAATGCAAACGTATAAGCTGCTTTGGGTACGTAAGCAATATCGAAATCTCCGTCAGGAGGAGCAACCGAAGTAGCATATCCCAATGCGGCAAGAGCAGCTCTACCGTTTTCATTTGAGTAGACAGAACCGTTGTTTTTCCATACAAACTTAACACCAACCTGAGTAAATGTAAACTCTTGCGAGTATAAACAGGTTTTTGTTTTTCCTTCTGCAGGGCAACTCCACCAACTTGGGGATGCATCTGCTACGGGTCCTACACCAAAATGTCCATCATGAAACTGATCAAAAACCCATGTTTTACCAGCCAAATTACTTGCTCCGCCAGTTAGTGAATTATACATTGGGGTATTCAGTAGCGACATATCATCATTGGCAATTGTTATTGTCTTGGTAATAGACACTGAACCACCGGTCGTGTATAAAGTCATAATCACGGAATAGGTACCTTTAAAAGGATATGATGCAGATATTGATTCGCCTTTACCTTTTGCATCATTACCCAAATCCCAGGTAGCAACACCCACAATCTTAGAGGTATTCTTTAAATCGATTACATTCGCTTTTGCTGTTGTAGGTGTTGTACTAAAGTCCAACTGATCAACTGTCGGCATTACGCCCAGTGCGTAATCGGAGTTTTCCTGCGGACTGCAGGCGAACAAGACAAAGATCGAAATCAATGTCATAACTCCCATTTTCATTATATTTTTCATATTTATCTACTTTAAGAGTTATATGGTGATTAGTAGCCTGTGTTTTGTTTTAATTTGAATTCACCTTCTGTCTTTTCAATTTCAGATTGTGGAATCGGCAAATATTTACAATGCGCATCCCATGTTCTAACGGAAGAAAAAGCAGGTTTGTTTTCGGTTAACAGGTTTGTATCGCCCCAACGAACGATGTCCCAGAAACGAATTCCTTCACCCAAAAACTCACGACGACGTTCCAATTTAATATTTGCAGTAGTGGCAGGGATTGAAGGTACTCCAGCACGTGTTCTGATGGCATCGACACAAGATTGAGCTGTTACTCCATTAACTGGTGCGACTCCATCCATTACCATTAATTCAGCGGCATTCAGCAAAACTTCGGCATAACGGAAAATGCGCAGGTTGTTATTATAATTCAAATCGACATCTCCGGGAGGAGGATTGTATCCCTTACGGGCTGCATACTTACCCATAAACAATCCCGTATTTTGGAAACGTACAGCATAAGTTCCAGCTTCAAATTTGTTGATTGAACCCGCACGGCGACTATCGGCATCTTCATAAATAGCATAAGCTTCGGTACGAACTGGTCCGAAACCCCAACCACCAACAAAAGGTTCTTGTCCAACCAAAGTATTGGGAGAGATAAAGGCAGGAAGGTTTGTTCCGTAACCCTGCCAGCTCAATGACCATGTTTTTCCTTCGGGTAGCTGATTGCTTTCGAAGATTGATTCAGCACCGAATTCTCCTGTGCTTAGCCAAATTGAAGAAAAATCGCTTACCAAAGTATATTTCGAACTAACCATTATATCGGTCATATCTTTCAATACGGCTGCATATTTAGCCTGATCTTTCTGATACATTACAACCCTTGCTTTCAGCATTTGTGCAGCAGCTTTGGTTACACGTCCGGCATTGGCTGCGGTTGCAATAAGTGGCAATTTATCACCATCAATTGCAAAATCGACATCTGTAATGATTTTTGCGTAAATCTCATCTGCTGTATATTGCTTAGCCATATAGGGTGCAGGAATATCTTCTTCGAAATAAGGAATATTACCCCAGAACTTCCACAACCAATGGGTATAATAGGCGCGAAGAAAATGAGCTTCAGCTTTGTACTGGTTCAGATTCGCCTCTGATACCCCTTTTGCTTTTTCGCAAGCCTGAATCACATTATTGCAACGGCTAATGCCACTGTAATAAATATTCCAAAGTCCAGCGGGAAGCTCAGTAGGCGTAGCGTCTAACTGAGAAAGACGATATAACGAAGCCTGATCACCTGCATCGCCACCACCTTTATAAATATCGTCGGAACGTAAGTCAGACATCAAAACGATGCTGTTGTAACTACCACCGGCATAACTATCAAATAGTAGTATCTGGTAACAAGAAGCCAGGTTCGATAAAATAGCTCCTTCCGTAGCATCTCCACCTGCTTCCTGCGAGGCAGTAGGAGTGATCGTAAGAAATTGATCGCCACAGGAGGAGAGACCTATCAATGCGGCGAAAGCTAATATAAAACTATATTTTTTCATATTCACTGTAATTTAAAGATTAAAAAGAAATATTTGCTCCCAGGGAGATGGTTCTTGCCTGTGGATATATACCGCGGTCGATACCGATCGTTGTATATCCTCCTGAAGCAATTTCAGGATCGAAACCATCATAACCCGTGAAAGTCAATAAATTCTCTCCTGACACAAATAGTCTAAGTTTCTGAATAGATACTCTTTTGGTAATCTGTTCAGGTATGGTGTAACCAAACTGCATCGTTTTAAGACGAACATATGAACCATCTTTAATGTAAAGATCAGAAGAACGCCAGTTACGATTTGGATTGACAGAAGTCATACGAGGTATTCTATTTGATGTTCCCTCACCAATCCATCTGTCAAGTATCCATGATGGACGATTCATTGCAGTAATGTCACCACGTTGTGAAAAGTCGAAGATATCGTTTCCGTAAGAACCCTGGAAGAACAGGCTCAAATCGAAACCTTTCCAGTCAGCTGAAAGGTTAAGACCAAAAGTCCAGTCAGCCATTCCCTTGCCGATTTTCGTTTTATCAGCGTCGGTGATTTTTCCGTCAGGAATAGCTTTGCCATTTGCATCTAAAGCACCGGCAATATCCTGGAAAATTACATCTCCGGGCTGAGCCTTTTCGCCGAATTTTGTATTATACTCATCAGCCTGAGCCTGGTTTTGGATCAGACCATTTGTTTTATAACCATAAAAGAAAGGATACACTTCATTATTTTTTCCTTTTACATAACTGCCAACACCTGAAGCACCAGCATCTTCATAAATAGCTTCACCGCTTGCATTACCAAGTTTGATCAGTTTATTCTGTAAGTAGGAAGCATTTGCACCAATATTAAAATGGAAATCACGAACTTTCATTTTATAAGTGGTTTCAAATTCCAATCCCCAATTCTCCATATCACCGGCATTTGCAATTGGAGCACCTTTACCTACATAAGCAGGAATAGGCTGATCCATCAACATGCCATTTGTTTTTTTCTTGAAATAGTCAAACCCAAAAGTGAGCGAGTTTTTGAAAAAGCCAGAATTAAAACCAAGGTCGATTTGTTCTGATTCTTCCCACCGAATATCAGGATTAGATATTTTAGATGGACTGCTTCCGTATTGCATTGCTGAAAGGTTACCCGATCCAAAATAATAGTTTTGTCCGCCGTCCATTAAACTTGTATATCTGAACTGACCTATTCTTTCGTTACCATTTTTACCCCAGCTACCACGTAACTTCAGGTTGGATACCCATTCAGGACGACTCTCCATGAATGCCTCATTTGTAAGATTCCATCCAACAGAAAGGGAAGGGAAAATACCCCATTTATTGCTGGCACCAAAGTTTGATGATCCATCGCGTCGGACAGTTACCTGTAATATGTATTTTTCATCGTAGTTATAATCCAAACGACCAAAGTACGAAGCTAAAGTCTGTGCTGAATAACCACCAGTTCCGCCGGAAACACGTTCCAAAGTTCTTGCTGCAATCGCATAGTCAATATTTGCTTTGTTTGGATCTGTTTCCAACAAATTATAATCATCACCATAAAGTTCGCGCAGTTTATATTGCTTGGCTGACTGACCTAATAAGGCAGTGAAATTGTGTTTCTCAGCAAAAGTCTTTGTATAAGTCAAAGTATTTTCAACCTGCCATGTAAAACCACGGTGCATATTTGAATAAACGGAACTTTGCGTTACATCTTTTCCCTGAGTCGCGAGGAAATAAGGAAATGTATAACCGTCGTTTCCCCAAAAAGCAAGATCCACACCATAGCTGGCTTTGTATTTTAGACCGTCCATAATGCTTAATTCGCCCCAGAATGTAGATACTATTTTATCTGCATTTCCCTGACCTTTTGAAGGGGAGTTGAGCATACCTACCGGATTTGCAATTTCCTGAAAGCCGCTTGGTGGTGTAGAGAATACATTTCCATCTTTGTCTTTTACAGCATTTGGATGAAGCGCTAAAACAGAAGCCGGATCTGTTGCGTATACTGGTACAGTAGGATCAAATCCTAAAGCACTTCCCAATATGGAACCATATTCGGAGTTTGTCTCAACACCTGAGGATTTTGTTCTTGAATAACCAAGGTTGACGCCAACCCTCATTTTATTGAGGAAAGTCCGATCTTTAGTTTCAAAAATATTATAGGTATTGTTTGAACGAATACTCCAACGATTGAAATTTGACTTTCCGTAATCGCCACCAACGATACCTTGCTGATCAAAATAACCTAATGATAAAAAATAGGTTACTTTTTCGGTACCACCATTAATACTTACCTGATGGCTTTCGATCGGCGCATTGTAATTGAATGTTTCATCCTGCCAATCAGTTCCCTTACCAGCAGATGATATTTGAGCTGCTGTATATTTGGGTGCATTACCATCGTTAATAGCTGCTTCATTCATTACAGTCATGTACTGAGTAGCATCTAACACAGATTTTTTCTTCCAGGGATTCTGCCATCCGTAAGATACATCATAGTTGATAGATGTCTTTCCTACAGTACCTGCTTTGGTTGTAACCAAAACAACACCATTGGCGGCGCGGGCACCGTAAATAGCGGAAGAAGCGGCATCTTTTAAAATCTCAACAGACTGAATATCTACCGGATTCAAATAGTCGATACCACCATCAACAGGCATACCATCTACAATATAAAGTGGATCACTATTGTTAACCGTACCAATACCACGAATTCTAACTTTCGAATCGGAACCCGGCTGTCCAGAACTTTGCGTAATCTGAACACCAGAAACCTTTCCTTTAAGCGCATCTTCAACACGAGTAGGTGAAGTCTGGCTCAGATCGGCAGCAGTTACCCTGCTGATAGCAGCAGTTACAACACTCTTTTTCTGAACTCCATAACCAACAACCACAACCTCATCAATACTTTCAGAAGAATTGGCTAAGATCACATCTATTTTTGTACGATTGTTCACAGGAATCTCCTGCGTTTTTAATCCAACAAAAGAAAATACGATGGTTGAATTACCAGGAACAGTTAAGGTATAAACGCCATCAATATTAGTAGTAATACCAGTTGTTGTCCCTTTCACAACAACACTGACACCCGGGATTGGCAGTCCGTCGTCGGCTGAGGTCACGACCCCTTTCAATTGTAATCCCTGCCCATAACCTGTTAGTGAGATTACAATAACTAAAAGAACCAAAATTGTTTTTTTCATAAATTTTTAATGATTTTTTTGAATTGTTAATGTTAATTGATGAATAATTAACTCTTACTTAAACTTTGATTGACAAAATAAGTTATAACAATTCGATAAAAAATAGATTTTGGTACTGCATTAATACATCAAATCAAAAGTACCATTACATCAAAAATACATCACACAAAAACTTATATCACTCATATTATGAGCGATGAATCAAAACACACAAATAATGGTAATACGACGGGAGGGATAAGGTGATACTACAACCAGAAAAATGACATTAAAGATCAATTATTAAACTTGTGAGGTTGGTGTCGCGATCAATGTTAAGTTTCTTTCGCACACGGTAGCGGCAAATCTCCACGCCGCGAATTGAAATATTCATTAACGGTGCAATCTCTTTGGTTGAGATATTCATCCGTAAGTAAGCACATAACCTGAGCTCTTTGGGGGTCAATGTAGGGAATCGTGCTTTAAGCCGGTTTAGAAAGTCTTCGTGTACATCATCAAATGCAGTCTCGAAGACCTCCCATTGCTTTTTGCGATCAATGTCTTTATCAATCTTTCCGATTAACGAAGATATTTTCTCTCTCGAAAGTTCATCAGTCGATACAACTTTGGTTTTTTCGAGTTCTTCTTTAATTTTGGAAAGGAATTTATTCTTTTGGATCAGATCCATTGCCTGATTAGCCAGCTCTTTATCACGGTGAATCATTTCAATTTTAAGCTTTTCGTTTTTAAGCTTAATAATTTTCTTTTCAGATAAAGATGCCTGTTGGATATAATCACGCTCTTTCTGCCGGTAAGCCCTTAAGTGTTTTAACCGCTCTTTCCGCCTCGATATTTCAATCCTTTTAAAGAACAACCACATAGCAAAAAGAACGAAAATTATTAAAAGCATAACGTAACCTATTATTGCGATTACAGATCTATACCATGGTGGCCTGACCGTAAATGGCAATTCATCAATCTTACTCTCTACACCAAGCGAATTACGCGCTTTCACACTGAAGGTATAGTTTCCTTCGGGTAATAGTGCAAATTCGACCGACGAAGAACTGCTCCAGGCTGACCAATCGTTGTTCAATCCGGCTAATTTAAAACTGTACTCAACACTTTCCGGGTTGTCGTAGACAGGAGAAGTAAAGTAAAACTTAAAGTCGTTTTTAGGATAACTGAAACTATAACCCTCATGAGAAGGAAAATCACCTGCACGCTGATTATTCCCGTAAAAGAAGGAGCTGTCTATATTCGGGGCCAATGCTTTAGTTATAAAAGCGGAAAATTCGGGATTAACACTAAAGTGAGCAGTTGGTGAATAATGCGCAAATCCATCTTCAGTCCCAAAAAACAGGTGATCATCCGAAAAAGGATAAACAGATTCAAACCCGCTGATAAATTTACTATTCAGCAATATAAATGGAGAAGTAATATTCAGAAGACTACCACCCTCCTGTATCCGGAAAACTCCGGTTTTGCTACTCATCTGGTAACGTGCCACATACCATATATTGCGATTTTTATCCTCTTTTAGGTATGAGAAGTCCGAAATTGGACTAAACAACTGATTGAAATATACAGACTTTTCAAAGCGTTCATTTTGTGAATTATACTGATATACGCCTACATTGGTGGTAAAGATTATTTGCTCTCTGATTTTAAAAACATTCAGGTTATAATTGGTAGGCAGACCATCATTAGAAGTGTAATACCGAAAGGATTTAACACTCTCGAGTGTATTTCCAAAACTGATTTTATAAATCCCTTTAAATCCGTGACTCATCCAAATATTTCCTTCACTATCTTCTTCAAAAACTCTAAACGATTCATCAAATCCTTTAATCTTACCAACAAAATTCCATGCACCGTTTTCCTTTTTAAAGAGAATCATTCCACTGTAGGTTCCACAAATTAAATAATTGGGGAAACGTTTCAAAATATGATACTTCCATCCCCCCGGAATTTTGCTGATTTGCCGTGCCGTCTCGCCCTCGATCACGAATGTTCCATTGTTATGCCCACAGATTAATACACCATCATGAACTCCCAGATACCATACCTGTCCAGATGTATTTGGAATCATCTTCAAGCTACCGTTTTGATCTTTTGCATCCCAATCTTTCACGAACAAACCCTGGTTAGTGCCAAGATATAATTTCCCCTGATGAACGATGGAAGTATACCCGGCCCCGATTCCTTCAGCCTCTTTCAGAAAAGTGATCGGAGAATTAATGTTGATGTAGTCAATTCCGTTATCGAGTCCAAGCCATAAATCGCCGGATCTGTCGGCAAATACCTTAAGTACTGTATTATTCTGAAGTCCTTTTTTGCGATTAATATGCTGAATAATCTCCCCACGGGCATTAATTATAATAACGCCATCCTGAATGGTTCCGAAAGCATAGTATTGATCTTTAAGGAGTATGGCACTGAATATCTGATTCTTTTTCAGGAATTCATTAACAGGAACTTTCCATTCATCCAGTTTTCCGTCTTTGTAAATAAAGACACCTTTCGTCAAGGTGGAAATTAGCAGTTCGTCACCTCCGCCAAAAGGAAGTATTGACCATATCTCTTCTCCATTTAATTCTTGGCATTCTGGCATTGGAACAAGTTTACCTCTCACCAATTCAAACAAACCCTTTTCAATATCATTAAAGTATAGTTTGTCATTGACTTTATAAGAATTCTGAAACCTGACGGGAGCTTTAATAACTGTAATTGAGGTATCATTGTCATAAACAAAAGCACCTGTATAGGACTGAAAAATAATTTTATTGTCTTGCGAAGTGATGTTCCAGATATCATCAAAATTTTGATATTCAGCAGGAATATACTTTTTGAGTGACTTAAATTCTAATTTTCCATTACTTCCAAAGACCATCTTACCCAACTCATTGTAAGCGCCGACGTAAATAGTCCTGTTTTCACCGATGTAAACAGATCGCGTGATGGACGAATTTGGCATTTTATACAAGTGCCATTCTATACCGTCAAACCCCACAAGTCCTTCGTTATTTGCAAAATACATAAATCCCCGTTGATCCTGTGCAATCGACCAGTTTTGGGTTCCCGCTTTGTATTCCCTTTTGGGAAAATTCCTTATAAACGGAATCCCGATGTTTTTTATCTGCGAATAACCCAGGTTAAAAAGCAGCTGTATCAATAAAAATAGAAGG
>Ga0302296_1003303_pt1 | contig 10406 bp, 14 predicted proteins | sample III_Fen_N3_1_FD_194546 | JGI IMG/M metagenome (GOLD analysis project Ga0302296, IMG submission 194546) | Peat permafrost microbial communities from Stordalen Mire near Abisko, Sweden - III_Fen_N3_1 | ecosystem: Environmental > Terrestrial > Soil > Wetlands > Permafrost | place: Sweden: Abisko... | reverse complement strand
AGTTAGCCACCGTGCACCCACACGAAGGTTTTACATTGCTTATTACCAACGCTGTTTTCATGTTATTGGTAAATTTAAATATACAATCCCCCGGACTGCCAACTTCTATTGTCCCATAATCATGAATCTTCTCTGTAAAAGTGATTAATTCTTTTTGGTTGTTTTGCTGCTTTTGTGCAAACAGGATAAAAACGGTCATGCAGAATATGCTTAGTAAAACAAGTTTTTTAGTCATAATATTTTGTTTAAATTATTTATTTACAGTTTTTGTCAGAACAACATATAACCACTGTTGATTTTATTTTTCCGAAGAATGCATCGAAGCGATCTAATTTATCTGCAATACAGGTTCCGCATAAACAATAGTTAATCTTCAGACCATCAATCTCACCATGTATCAGTCCCATATCACGCAATTCCTTCAGGTGTTGTGAAACAGTGGTTCTGCTCAAGGGCAATTTATCCGAAATATCCCCCGATATACAGGTCTTTGTTTCTGCCAGATACTTTAGTATAGCCAACCTGGCTGGATGTGAAATTACTTTAGCAAATGTGGCTAACTCTTGTAGCTCTTTATCAAATACTTCCGGCTTTATCATACTCTATGTGTTTTATGTCGCAAACATACGACATTGTTTTTGTATTACAAAATAATTTGTGTTACATTTGTGTTAAAAATATAGGTGCAAAATAAATCTTTTTTATTTAGGCTTTAGAAATTAAATCTAAGTTGTAAAATCTAAGTAACAGTAGATTTTTAATAATATAGTTGTTAATCTGCAAAAGCTTACATTTCAGTGTGCTGGCAATTATTAGTTGTTCATTATTAATTATTAATTCCTTATGTTTAACTTTGTAATTATTCCCGTTGAACAGTGATTATCAAGGTTGATAATTCCTATCCATCTGACATAACCGATTTTTTTTTATTTCTGATGTTATGTTTTCAATTTTCAATCGTCAATCAAGTAAATGAGTCAGGAACGATTTAAGGCAGAGATATTGCCCATACGCGAAAGGCTATTCCACATTGCGCAACGTATACTTGTGGAAGAGCAGGAAGCAGAAGATGCCGTGCAGGAAGTTCTTCTTAAGCTCTGGCATTCGCGTGATTCGTTGAATAACTATGATAGTCCTGCTGCCTTTGCAACAACGGTTACTAAAAATCTCTGCCTGGACAGACTCAAAGTAAAGAATCGACAGGAGTCATTGAATGATGCCTATAATGAACGGGCGGGAAATGATAATCCCTATTTGCAACTGGAACGTAAAAATACAACCGAAATCCTGCAAAAGATAATTGAAAACCTTCCACCTTTACAACAGGCTATTATCAGAATGAAAGATATGGAAGAATATGAAGTGGAAGAGATTGCCGAAATAACCGGAACAAATGTCGATGCCGTAAGGGTTAATCTATCAAGGGCAAGGAAGAAAGTACGTGAAGAATATATTAAATGGACAAGGATATGAGATTTAAAATGAAATATAAAATAAGTTACGCGGAAGCTGACAGGCTGATTGAAAAGTACTATGAAGGGTTAACTACCGGTGCCGAAGAGAAGCAGCTTCAAAAGTTTCTTATGCAATCGGATTTGCCGGATCGATATAAGCCTGAGCAAGCAATTTTTGGCTATTTCTATCATAAGAAAGCAAAAACGCACGTCAGCATGCTTTCCTATATGCGTTGGACTGCCGTTGCTGCAATCGTGTTGCTGATTGCTGTTGGACCTCAGCTTTTCGTATCAACCAATCAATCAAGCTATGCCTATATTGATGGCAGGAAGGTCTCGGATATGCGACAAATAAAGACACAGGCCCTGGCTTCATTGGTCGATATATCATCCTCAAAAGATGAAGTGAAGGAAAGCCTTAAAAGTATAAATGACACTGAGTTGATTGAACAGCAACTCGATGTATTTTCAAAATAAGTAAAGCAAAATGAGGATTGCCGATCCGGCCGACAGGTTAATGGACAAGCCTAAAAATGATAACTGATATGAGACCAATAAAAAAGTATTTAATCCTTACGCTGGTGCTCGGACTGGGAAGTATACTTCCAACCCTGCAAGCGCAAAATGATTTGCAGATCAGCAAAGCCTTCGACCAGTATGGCGAACGCAAAGGGGTTGTAATGGTAGAACTGACTGACGAGATGTTGAATGGCTATGATTTTTCATTATTCAAAAGCCTGACAATAAAAGATAATCCCTCAGCGGCTGATTTTATCAGGAAATGCCTTGTAAAAGACGAAGTGGGAGCTAAGAAAGTGAAGCAAGTGGTAACCAACGGTGTTGCGACTTCCATTTACCTGCAGCTTCCACGTAAAGGTCAGTTTTATCGCTTGATCTTGTTCAATGAAGTATTTAAGCCGGAACAAAAGATTACCCTTATTTATATAGAGTCGAAAAACGATTCGGAAGATGTATTGAAATTGATATTAAAAAAGAAATAAGTATAAACAATTAATAATTACAACAATGAAAAAGTGCATTCTATTTTTAATGGGATACTTTCTGGGAGTTCTCCCTTTAATGGCTGTGGATAAAGCTCCAAACGATACTACCATTCGTTTTAACAGGAAAGTGATTCATCTGGAAGATAGCATCGGGCAGGTGAAAGTAAAAGTATTCGATACGGATTCGGTGCCTTACAAGCCTGTTTATGAAGGAATCTTCAGTGAGGGTAAGAGTTTTGAGAAATATACAGTCATGGAGGAAATTGGTATCCAGCTGCCTTTCATGAAAAGCACGAGAGAGAAACATCATCACAATTATTCCATGGAGCCTCATTGGGCAGGGATTGGCTGGGGCTTTGCCAATATCGCAGATCAACACCTGAAGATGAATAACATCCAGGGGATATCCCTGAAATCCGAATCATCGAACGAATTCTTTATAAACCTGATTGAAAAAATACTCCCTATTTACAAAAATACCTTTGGTTTGACAACAGGTATTGGCTTCGACTGGCACAATTATTTCCTGGATATGAATGCGCATTTGGTTGAAGTGGGTGGAATTACAAATGTGTATGATGCTCCAGTTGGGGTTAATTATGAGTACAGCCGTTTGCGGACATTTCATATTACCGTACCTTTAATGCTCGAATGGCAACCAACTTTTGGCAGGAACCATAAATTCTATATGTCGGCAGGGGTCATTGGCGGAGTAAACACATTTGCCTCCTATAAGGTAAAATATCAGGACACTGATGGTAATTCCATAACAAAGGTTGAGGGCAAAGGATTGAATGTAGCTCCCCTGTCCCTCGATTTCTCAGGACAGATTGGGTATGGCGATTGGAGTGTGTTTGCCAAATACTCGCCGTTTAGTATCTTCCAGTCAGGGAAAGGACCTGAAGTAAGGGCAGTGTCTCTGGGTGCTGTGTTGAATTTTTAAGGTAGGATAAATTGAAAAAGAAACCTGCAATTGGCAACAAATTCTGTTGTTGGTTGCAGGTTTCTTATTTTGTTTAACCTTTTTGTTGTCGAGGAACGAGACACAAAAATGTTTTCTTTTCTATCTTGTTGTTGTGAAAGAATGAAACCCAAAAATGTTTTCTTTATTGTTTGTTAGTTTTTTTTTAGTTACATGATTGCATTAAAGATAAAACCAACGAGCATAATTCCACCACCAACAATCGCAATAAAAGTCAATATAAGTGGCATTTTCAGTACTTTTCGGAGAATAATCATTTCAGGCAGTGATAAGGCTATCACGGACATCATAAATGCCAGTGCCGTTCCCAGGGATGCTCCTTTTTCAATCAATACCGATACGATAGGGACAATGCCTGCTGCATTCGAATACAGCGGAATCCCAATCAAAACTGACAGGGGAACAGCATACCAGACATCTTTGCCCATAAATGAAGCCATAAATGATGCAGGGACATAACCGTGTGCACCTGCACCGACCAAAATACCCAATGCCACGTACAACCAGACTTTTCCTACGATTTCTTTCACAGCATCATAGCCCATGGTAATCCGTTGTGAAAAAGTGATTTTTACTTCTTCTCCGTCACCTTCGCCCAATTTGGTGGCATACACCCAATTTTCTACCCAATGCTCAAGCTTTAGTTTGCCAATGATCCAACCTGCTGCAATAGCAATGGATAGTCCTGTCCCTACATAAATGGCAGCTACTTTCCAGCCAAACATGCCGTACAGCAATATTACCGCTACTTCATTAATCATCGGTGCTGCTATCAGGAATGAAAATGTTACGCCAAGCGGTACGCCTGATTCTACGAATCCTAAAAATAACGGGATAGCCGAACAGGAACAAAATGGTGTAACAATCCCCAACAAAGAAGCCATAATGTTACCCATGAATGTTGATTTGCCTTCCAGTGCTTTGCGCGTTCTCTCTGCCGTAAAATAACTGCGCAAAATACCTACAAAGAAGATAATCAGCACCAATAGCATTAATACTTTTGGAAATTCGAATAGAAAGAACCGCAATGCTTCAGTAAGATGCGATCCTTTTGTTATTCCAATCACAGTGTCAACAAGCCAATTGGTTGCTGGTTGGAGATAGACGTAAATTACATACCAGACAGGCAACAGTACCAGTGGTATAATGACGTTTTTATTTAATTTCATTAGTCTTTTATTTAATGTTTAAACTCAATATAGTTCGTAATAAGACGAACAATTTGAATAAAAAATATATGGTTTGTTTAGCAATGACCGCATCCACAAGTAGAAGCCATCTTGAATCCGGGTGTTGGTAACAGGGCATTTATAGCTACCGAACAGCATTTGCCCGAAGGATTGAGTTCTTTACATTGATTCCCGGTGCATGCTCCTGTAATTTCCTGAATATCTTTGAGTGTTTTTGCTCCTTCAGAGATTGCTTTTTCAATTTCGCTTTTTGTTACCTGTTTGCAATGGCAAATAATTTCGTCCATAAGAATGAATTTGATGATATACTGATTTGAAAATTTGAAGATTATATAAAGAAAATCGCTGTATAATAAATACCTGCTACAATAAAGATTACCGAGACTACACGTCTGAACCACAATTCAAAAGTCTTGATCTGGTTGTACAACTTCCCTACATTTCCGACTGCATAAGCAAGTAGCCATGCAAATAGTATTACAGGGAGGCCTGTTGCAATAGCAAATAAAACAGGCAGGTACAAACCACTGGCACTGGCTACTGTCATTGGGATAAGCATAACAAAATAAAGCACTCCGCTATATGGGCAAAATGCAAGTGCGAATAACATTCCCAACAAAAGGGTACTCCAATAACTGCCTATGCTGCTTTCTCCAATTTTATCAGTCAAGCCCGAAAATCCCGGGAATTTTATCCTGATAACATCGAGCATGAATAACCCGATCAAAATCAGCACCGGACCTAACAACCTTTCTCCCCATCCCTGAAATAGCATGGAGATGTTCATTTTGCTTGCACCAAAATAAATGATGGCTGCCAATCCGGTGTAACTGATAGCACGACCAAGTGTATAAACTAACCCATTGATAAAAACACGACGGCGATTTTCAATGTCTCTACTAATAAAACCAATAGCTGAAATGTTTGTAGCCAGCGGGCAAGGACTGATGGCAGTCATCAGTCCAAGCAAAATAGCTGTAATAAATACATACTGTGAATTTTCTAATATGTTTTGTAAAAATTGCATTTCAAAATAGTAAATGGTAAATGAATAAATAGTAAATTAAAGTAGCGGATCAATTACCTTTTTCAGTTCAGCCTTCAGCTTTTCCGGACTGCTTTTTGCATACATAAAACCTTTTTCAGTTAAATCAATTCGTTTATGACCGCTGATCACTAATAATGCCTGACCTTCGGCTTTGCATTTTGAAGCTAACACATTACTTCCTTTATCGTCTAAGTTTACTGCTTTAAAAGTGATCAAGCCATTTTTTGTTTGTACCGGATAAAGTGCAGCAATTGCTTTTTTTGTTTCTGTTTCTACTGCCTGGCAGGTTACACAACGTCGGGTAAAATGGAAATAGTACACTTCAACTTTTGCAGATTTTGATACTGCTGCCTGCTTTTTTTTGTCAGCAGCGTAGCTGTTTTCAGTAAAAAATGATACAATTAAAAGTAAGATTACAGACAATGAAATTAGCTTTTTCATAACATATAAATTTTATTGGTTAGAATTTCTTTTAATTCATCATTTGATGGCACACGTCCTTTTACAACCACTTTGCCATCAACTACCAATGCGGGAGTAGTCATGACGTTGAATTTCATAATTTCCATAATGTCCTCTACCTTTCTGATACCGGCATCAATTCCATTTTGTTCTACGACTTCGTGTACGGCTTTTTCAAGTGCCTTGCACTTAGAACAGCCTGTTCCTAATACTTCAATGATCATAATTAAATTGATTTTTGAAGACCCCTAACCCCTAAAGGGGAATAGAAAGTGTTCGGATTATTTATAATTTATATTTTAATTTCAATAAATAATGTATCTCAGTTCCCCTTCAGTGGTTAGGGATTCTCATTATTAGCAACAGGTTCTTTTAGGAGTACAATTTTCAAAGAAAACTTCAAAGAATGCCTGTGCCTTCGCCCAGTTTTCTCGATTGATGCAGTATTTTACCTTGGGAGTTTCAATTTCACCCTGAATGAGTCCTGCATCTTTCAGTTCTTTCAAATGTTGTGATACTGTGGCTTTGGCTATTGGCAGTTCGTTGTGAATGTCCCCGAAGTAACAACTGTCCATGGAAGCCAGGAAATGCAGGATCGTGATCCTTGCCGGATGTCCCATAGCTTTTGCAAACCGGGCAAGTTGCTCGTTATCTATTGTGTAATCTTTATTTTTGAAGTTATCCATATTGATTTTTTGTTACTTGTTCGTAGTTCGCAAAAATACGAACAATATTTATATTAGCAAAAGTAATTGTGTGTTAATTTCAATATATTTTCTGATTTCAGGTTTGAAGAATACTTAGAGTCTCAAATAGAAAGATATACTATTGGAAATTGATTTTATCGTACTACATATTAAACAACAATCCCCGGCAAATCTTTCAAATTGCAAGGGATCTTTAAATTCAACAGTGGTATGGTGAAGTCTTTCTGGTAACATACTAAACTAAATACTGCGATGAGTGGGGAATTTATTGAAAAATACGTTTGAGATATTCTATATTTGTCCCATAATTCTTTTTCACATTGTGCACATCATTCTTGTCGCGCGACCGCTCAACCACTAACCATCCGCACCAGCCGATTTGTTGCAATACTGTTTTTACTTTATGCATATCTACCTTTTTATCATTGGGTAGTGTTTCTCCATCGGTATTCGTACAATGAATCTGGCAAATACGGTCCTTACCCAATATACGAAGTTCTTTATATAAATTCCGTCCGGAAGCTATAGGATTTTGAAAATTGTAATAGATCTTTATTCCTTTAGAATCAATCTCTTTCAATAATTGAACTTCTTCGTTGGCATCCAACGATGTTTCGATACCAATCACCACTCCGGCATCTTCAGCCATTTTCCCGATTACTTTTAGTCTTTCAATTACCAGCGGACGCAATTCGGGTTTTTTAGTCAAATCACATTGCACTCCCAATGGAAGAAAAGCTATTTTCACACCCATAATCTGCATGGTATTCAGGCAATCCTCCATCAAGGCTTTGTAATTTTCTCTTCCTGTAAATGATTGCCCATAAAACCCTGACATGGCTATGGAGGAAATCACTATATTGTTTTCTTTTGCCTTTTGAAGGAAAAGCGTCTGAAATTCTTTCTTTCTCAACTTGTTATCAAACGAATCACGTTGCCCGAGCGAACCCATATCCACTTCTACACCATCGGCCCCAATTTCGTGTGCCAATTCGAATTCTCCTATTTTCTGACGCTTCAGAATCATCCAGTCACACACAGAAATTTTAAAACAACCTTGCCTGGATTTGTTTATTTTAGTATTTGGTTTTTTTGCCTGAAGACTAAAAACTTCAATTAATATACAAGCAATGAAAAATATTCGTTGAGCCCTGCTTCGCTTTTGTGTCATGGTAAACTGATGAATATGGATTTACTGTTAAAGACGAAACTGTTGATCAACTGTAACCAGAAGTCATAAGTTTTTACGAGAGATGTTAGCATGCATTCTTGAAAACGTAGAGGATAAAACCTCTGAAGATCTAACTGGAATTACCTGTTTGCAATTTACACGATTCACAATGTTGACAGAAAAGTAGATTGGAAAGTAATTGCTGTTATCAATGATTCATAATGGACATGAATATTTACAATAAAAATCAAACTATTTTGCAGGGGATGGAGGCATCTTCATCAGTAGTGTAAATAGCGCATAACCTGTGGTAACCATCTGCAATTATCACATTTCCGTTTGCGCTGTCACGGACCAGCAGGAGTGGTGATAGTTTCTTCCCTTTGGCAATTTTCTCTTTGTCTTTTTCCACATGAGAATTACTAACCCCTAATAAGGATAACCGAGAGCCCTGAAAATATCTTTTGCTTTAAATTCGGTTGTTTTTTCAGCTCTTAATTTAGTAACCAGGTTGGTAATAAAGTCGTTTTCATATAAAAGCAATAAATACGATTTTGCCGCTGTATAATCCTGCTCTTCAGGCTCAGAAAGCCACTTGATTTTTACCTGATTTTTCATGGTTCTGTTTTAAATTAATCAATTAAAACATGCAATTAATACTATATAACGGAATATTTACTTCTTTTGTTTTTACAATTCCTTCTTTATTAATTACATAAAGTATTGTATGTAATTTGCAAAATTGAAGAAAAAGCATCATGATTTGTAAGCCGGTTCGATAGTCAATTTACCCTGTGTTCCTATACTTCCCACTAAGTTCATCCATCTGGTAATTACCTCCTGCATTTGATCCGGTGATGGCTTAAAATCACGTTGTCGCTGTTTCTGAAAATTAATGTAGATTCATTCATTTCATTTTGTTTTAATAGTTTCATTATAGTGACGATTAAATATTAAAAAATGGGACACACATATTTTTTTATCTGAATTAACTGTCTAATGTTGAGTTGTAGAATAACAGTTTGTAATGCGTATAAGTTAGGACTGATTTTTTTTTAACCTATTCAGGTAGAGATTCCCATAATTTTTACTTTTTCTTTTAAAAACCGGATTTCTCCGTCATCTCTTCGCCATCTCTCCGTCATCTCTTTGACCTAATTCCACATCAAAGCCTTATCAAAGTCGTATTTAGCCCAAGCCTTTAATGATATGGGTTATGTAAGGCTTTGATGTGGCTCAGATGTGGGTTAAATGTGTGATTCGATCAAAGAGATGACGGAGAGATGGCGAAGAGATGACGGAGAGATGTAAAACAAATGGATCAAAAAAGCATAAATGAGGACTATCGATTTTTTTTTGCATACATTCTGTAATGAGAATGTTTGGCTTGTAACTCCAAAAATGAGTGCAAACACTACATAGTCAGAAGACTACATAAAAATATTTCATTTATTAATACCAAATTCTTAAATGGATGAGTTATCCAATTGACAATCTGATTTATTGGAATATTATCCTTCGGGTTTAGATCAGAATAACCCAACGAGTACGTAGTCTGCAGGGCATTAACTGACTTATTTATTCAGACCGGAAAACACTTTCGTGTTCTTCGTACGACGAAAGGTCTTTGAGCTGATGAAAGGTTTTAAACCAATGGGAAGTCTCACCGGGATACAAAAAAAGACCGGAACACAATGTGCATCGGTCTTTCTATATATTGAAAGGGAATCTTATTCAGCAACCACTTCGAAAGCAACTTCAATAGTTACTTCTTTGTGAAGTTTCAATGTAGCGTGGTAAGAACCAATTTCTTTGATAGCATCTTTCAAAACAATCACCTTGCGATCAACTGTAAAACCTGCTTTTTCGAAAGCGTCAGCGATCTGGATAGGACCTACTGCACCAAAGATTTTACCGGTAGTACTTGTTTTTGCACCAACGTTCAATACAAGATCTTTTAATTTTTCAGCCAATTCGATAGCTTCATTTTTAATACGATCCAATTTGTGAGCGCGTTGTTTCAAGTCTTCAGCCAACATTTTCTTTGCTGATTCTGTTGCCAGAATAGCTTTTTTTGTTGGGATCAGGAAGTTACGGCCGTAACCGTTCTTAACTTTCAGGATATCGCCTTTGTAACCTAAGTTGGTTACATCTTCTTTTAATATAATTTCCATACTTTTTCCTCCTTGTTTATTATTTCATCATATCGGTTACATAAGGAAGCAACGCGATGTGGCGTGCTCTTTTTACGGCTTGAGCTACTTTACGTTGAAATTTCAACGAAGTACCGGTAAGACGACGAGGAAGAATTTTTCCTTGTTCGTTAAGAAATTTTTTCAAAAATTCCGGATCTTTGTAATCAATGTACTTAATACCGCTCTTTCTGAA
>Ga0302296_1003302_pt1 | contig 10408 bp, 7 predicted proteins | sample III_Fen_N3_1_FD_194546 | JGI IMG/M metagenome (GOLD analysis project Ga0302296, IMG submission 194546) | Peat permafrost microbial communities from Stordalen Mire near Abisko, Sweden - III_Fen_N3_1 | ecosystem: Environmental > Terrestrial > Soil > Wetlands > Permafrost | place: Sweden: Abisko... | reverse complement strand
CTGTTTTACCAATTCGGTTCTTGTTTTATCAATCGAGTGTTGATATGCATCAATCTGAGTTTTTACTTCATTAAGTTTGAGCTCCTTTTGTGATGACGTTTCATTCATACGTACCAATTGTTGCTCGTGATTGATTTTTTTTTGATGTCCGTCGAATAAGGTGTAGCTTAACTGTATTCCTGCGCTGGCCCCAATGTGCCTTTCCATTAGCGGTATTGATGTTGAATTTAATCCGGAATTGGCATAAACTCTGAGTTGTGGAAGATATCGATCATCGAAGGTCTTTTGTTGGGCAATGGTCGATATACTATCGTGCATAAATGAGCGAATGAATAGCGAAGATGTTGTCCAGGCCTTTCCCATTTCAATCGGTGTACTTTCCAGCTTTGATATTTTCCGGTTTTGGATGCCGCAGGCTGCTTTTAATTGCCGGATCGCCAACTCAAAATCATTGACAGAAGTGCTTAAACTGATGGAATCCGTTTTCAATTCCAGCTCTATCAGTTTATAGTCTGAAATTCGATAAAGCCCTTTGTTGGTAAGACTCTGAATTAGTTGAAATTCTTCATTCAGAAGGGTAGCGTTTTGCCTGTTGTTTTCAAGTGTAACTTGTTGGTTCAATGCATCAAAATACATATTTCCTATCGATCTTCTTAACTCATTTTTGATCATGGATAAACGTGTTTTTAGTTTTTCCACTTCGATCTGGTTTTGTTGTTGAAGATGAGTAACCTGTTGTTTTTTCAATAATGGTAGTTCAAGATTGAAAAGCAGCGAATACAAACCCCCATTAGAAATGCCGATATCGTAGCCAATAGCTTTGCTGGTAGGGTTTGTGTCGATTAGCTTGCCTTGATTATTGAGAAATGGTGAAACTAATATTTCAGAGCTAATAAAAGCTTTGGGTGATAGAAGTTCTGCTGAAATCATTTGATTGTCGAACTGATAGGAACGAACCTGTGACTGAATACTAATAGCCTCTGGATTGCTGATTAATGCGCTATCCAGAAATAATTCCAACGAGCTTTGTCCGGATGAATTTTTTGGTGAACCTAGCGTTAAGGTCATAACCAATAGAATCCACCATTTCGTTTTTTTTGTGCTTGCCAATTTGCGTTATTTTATTCGTTAAGCATTAAAAACTATCCGAAAACAATGGGAATCGTCCAGCCTTGCATAGGAGATTTGCCATTTTTGCATTTCACATATTTTGTGAACAATAGCTAATCCAAGTCCAACAGACTTTGATGATACATTTTCTTTGTAGAATCTGGAAAAAAGTCGTTCCGGATGCATTATCTCAGTTCGACCAGTATTGTATATCTCCAGACTATTCTCTTTTTGAATAATTCGGATCAATCCGTCTGGCGAGTTGTGATTGATGCTGTTAGATATCAGGTTGTTAATTAATAGTTCTGCTAGCATAAGGTTACTTTTAATAGTGAAATCATCAGACCATTGAGTCTCAACAGTGATTTTCTGTAGTTCGAGCAGTTCCTGAAATTCTGCTAATTTTCCCTGGATGATTTTTTGTAGATTAATTGGTTCAACCTCGAAAAATTGATTGTTTTCGATTTTTGACAATAAGATTAATCCCTGATTCAATTTTGAAAGTCGCAAAACCGAATTCTGAATTGAACGAATTATAGTGAACTGTTTTTCGGTTAGTGATGGATCATTTTGTAGGTTTTCAAGCTTGGCCGATATAATTGCCAATGGTGTTTGAATCTCGTGCGAAGCGTTCTCCGAAAATTGCTTGAGATTTTGAAAGTCTGAGATGATTTGGCCTGTTAGTCTGGTCAGAACATCATTTAATGTATCGAATTCAGTGATCCCAGTTTGTTCAAGATTAACCGAAGATTGCTCAGCTACAGAAAATTTTCCGATTATTTTAAGGTTTTTGAAGAAGGGTTTCCAGATTGAGTTTGCAACTTTTTTGTTAATGAAGATCAAGGTGGTAGTCAGAAATAGAATGGCCAGTAAGGTAATACCTGCAAGTGTTTCGATCAGGTCTTTTGATTCAAGTTTTGATTCTCGTATAACGATTTTATAGTATGCGGAATTGATTTTTTTTGTGACTGTTAGTTGTCGAAATTCTTCCATCTCATTTTCTGCTTCATTCCTGACAAGTGTATCGGAAAAGCTACTTGATTCAGTTGCATTTTTAACTCGATAAATTCGGAGGAATGGTTCAATGTTATTGGTTTCATTGCTGGCTGTAAGCATTTTACTAATTCGATGAGATATCCCTGTTAGTTCTTCATCAAGTTCTTGATTTACGACATGTGTAATGATTACAAACATCAGGACTCCTGAAGCCACCATTGCTGACAATGAAAACGAAATATACCGGGTGTTTAATTTCGAAAGTAATTTCATTATTCCATGAATTTATAACCCATTCCGTAGACTGTTTTGATATAGTCATTACTGCTGTGTAACAGAATCTTTTTCCTCAGGTTATTGATGTGTGTGTATATGAAATCGAAGTTGTCCGCAAGATCAATATTGTCTCCCCATAAATGTTCGGCGATGGTTTCTTTGGTCAATAAACGATTCCTATTCACCAGAAAAAATAGCAGTAGATCATATTCCTTTTTAGTCAATACAATAGGAACTCCTGATATCATTACTGTTTTCTGATCTGTTGATATTGTTATCTCATTGAATTGCAGTAATTCGGTGCCCTCGAAACGTTGTCTTCTTAAAATAGCTTTAATTCTGGAGTTTAGTTCAGAAAGCTGAAAGGGCTTGGTAATATAGTCATCAGCTCCAAGGTCAAGTCCAGATATCTTATCGTTGAGCGAATCTTTAGCTGAGATAATGATTACTCCAGTACGGCGGTCTTTTCTTTTGATTGAATTGATTAATTCGAGTCCATTTCCGTCAGGTAATCCAATATCGAGAAGGATGATGTCGTATTCATAAAGTGAAATCTTCTCGAGAGCTACCTGAAATTGGTTGGCCAATTCGCAGGTAAAACCTGCGTCATTCAGAAATAGACTTATTTCAGTCAATAATTCAGATTCGTCTTCTATGATTAAGATTTTCATTCGTTCGTTTTTCAAAGTTGTGGTGCATATATCTCTTATCTGTGATTTCTATAATTTACGATTAACGTATGGGATCGTTTTTAATCAGTTATAGTTGGTTTAAGTATTTGCTTTTATACCTTGAATTAAAAACATAAATCTAAAGAAAATCTCAAGAAGTATTTCAATTTCAGTATTTTGGTTCTATTGTTTTTCTGCGGTGAATTGATTGTACCACGCAATATCCGTTCCCCATTGTTTATTAGGACGTTCGCCCATAACCAGTTTCAGGATTCCTCCGCTCATGATTTCAGCGTGCGTTAGCCAGGCTCGATTTATGCTTTCCCCGTTTAGACGGGCGGATTGAATGTATTTGTTCTTTTTGGAACAGTTGCGGGCATCAACGGTGAAAATTTTTGCGTCGGGTAGATCAATGGTAATCTTGTTGAAAAAAGGACTTCCAATGGCATATAGGTTGGATCCCGGAGTTACCGGATAAAATCCCATGGCAGAGAAAACGTACCATGAACAAAGAGCACCTCCATCTTCGTCGCCTGCCAGTCCGATTGGAGCATCGTCGAACCACATATCCATAATTTCGCGGATGCGTCGTTGGGTTTTCCAGGGTTGACCTGCATAGTTGTATAGGTAGGGAACGTGAAACGAAGGTTCATTACCGGCTGGGAACATTCCGTTTAATCCGGTTGCATCCGGAAATTGTCCCATAAATTGCCATTTTGAAATGCGTGTTGGTTCATTGAAAAGGTTATCCAGTCGAGCGACGAACTTTTCATTTCCGCCCATTAGTTTGATTAAGCCCGGAATGTCGTGCATTACGCTGAAAGTCCAGATACAGGAGTTGTTTTCCGCAAAGTACATACGGCTACCTATGCCTCCCGAAAGCTGTGGATCGAAAGGTTCAACCCATTCACCGTTGGCCTGTCGGGGTGACATATAACCGGTTTTTGGATTATACACTTTTTGGTAATTGGCCGATCGTTTCATGAAGTAAGCATAGTCATCTGGTTTATTCAATGCCTGAGCTAAATGTGCCAGGCACCAGTCGTCATAGCTGTGTTCGAGCGATAGTGCTACCGCCTGACGTTTCTCAAATCCGTCGACCATTTTGACGGTTTCCGGTTCGCCTTCTTTGAGCGCCGGATACCAGCCGTGTTCTATGTAGAAGCTGTCTAATGAACACATTGGGCCAGAACGCCAGGGAAGCATAGTGGCTTGCATGGCATTCTTTTTTAACCCTTCGTAAGCTTTTTCGACGTCGAAATTACGAATTCCTTTTTTGTAGGTATCCCAGATTAATGGTGCAGTATGAAAGCCTATCATTGCCGGAAAATCGCCATAAAACTGTGGAAATGTAGGCATCCAGCCGCTTTGCTGGTACATGTCGACGTAGGATTGAACCATGTCTGACTGTTGCTTTGGATCCAGAATAAGCCACAGCGGATGCAGACAGCGGAAAGTATCCCAAAGCCAATCGTCGACAAAGAACGATCGTCCGTTGGTTTCGTGAACTTGATGGTCGTACCCGCTGTAGTATTTCCCCGATTCGGAAATATCGACCATTCGCTCGGAAGCCCGGTAGAGACAGGTGTAGAAAATTCGTTTTTGGCGTTCAGTACCGCCTTCAATTTTGATACGATTAATCGTTGATTTCCAGATTTGATAGCTCTCGTTTTTGACCTGCTCGAAGTTTTTTCCGTTGGTTTCGTTATGCAGGTTTTCTTTAGCCTGATCTTCGCTGATATAAGAAATTCCGATTTTAATGGTAACCGGATTAATGACTTTCGAATAGTTAACAAATGCTCCAACCTTAAGTCCGGTTTGTTTTTTTGCATTGGTTAGCAGTTGGTTCTGCGTAAAGGTGCCACTTTCGGAGAAGGGCTGGCTAAACTCAGCGTAAAAATATTGTTTGGTTTCTTTAAATTCTTCCCATCCGGAGATTGCTTTTTCATTTACAATCTGAAATGAGGCTTGGCTTGAGGAGCGTAAAATTACATTGCAGGAATCTTTTTGTTTGAAATCGATACGGTACAAGGCCGTTCTTTCGGTGGTTGTCCATCCTGCCGTTATTTCGTGATCTTCAAGAAACACCTGATGGAACCAGGGATGTACTTCTTCCAGATCATGATCATAAACGGCTGCGTTGGCTTCCCGGTTAAGGTTTATCTTCCCCTGCGTAGGCATAAGTTCGGTAACTGCACCCATGCGGTAGGCCGGCATGTTAAAGGCAAAACCGTAGATTTTATCCGAAAGGTAGCGGTCATTTAACTGGGGGCGAGTAAGCGGAAAGACCCGAACCATACTGTGTGGCCGGTGGACTGTCGGATTTTTGGTGGTTAGTAGGGTTGCTACACTTCCTATATTTGGATCGATATAAGCGGTGAAATCTTTTGGCGAACATGCTGACATGAGTAGTAAAACTCCGGAAGCTTGTAGTAGTATACTCCGGAATAAAAATGTGGTTAGTCTTTTCATATAGTGGTTTATTTAGGTTTAGAGTCAAGTCAATTTTGCTACTTTTTATCAAAAATTGTTTTGTTTTTTACCAGTGGATTGGCCCAGAAAGAAATGCTTAGAAGATAGGTCAATGTTACCAGATTAAACAGCATTCCGAATCGCAGCCCGAAAGCATCGGCCAGCGCTCCGATAATAACCGGAGTAATAGCTCCTCCCATAATTCCGGAGCATAGTATTCCTGAAAATGAACCGTGGTGTTCAGAGATGGAATTCATTCCCAATGAGAACACAATTGACCACATGACTGAAGCAAAGAAACCAACGCCAATGAATGCGTAGAACGCCAATTGAGGATTGGAAGTAAAAAGTGCTGTAATCAGCGAAATCATAGCTGCGATTACGAAAACACGCAGTATAATTTTGCTGTCGATGAGTTTGAGCAGTCCTAATCCGAGCAAACATCCTACTGTCAGCAAACCCCAAAACCATTGTACAGCCTGAGCTCCTTCAACTTCAGGACGCATTCCATGGTAAGTCTTCAAAAATTCGGAGATCCAGTTGGCGACTCCTTGCTCTGTGCCTACGTAGCAAAAGATTCCAATGAAGAAAAGTATTACTGTTTTGTTTTTCAGTAGGGTTGCAATTGTACTCCAGTTACCGGTTTTTTCATCATCTTTTAATTCAACTTTTGGAAATTTAGCCGCTACGATTATCACAATCATAAACAGAGATATTAATGCGAAGACCAGGTATATGGAAATCCATGGAAGTCCTTGGGGAACATAAGCTCCCAGTATTTTGGTAAAAACATCAGGATTACCTCCGGGCGACAATTCGCGTACCAGATAGGAGTATAACATTGGACTCAGGAAAGACGCGCCGCCGAAGAATAATTGAGCCATTACAGAATTAAATGCAAAATGCTCTTCGCCGCCAGACACTCTAAGCAAGGGATTTATCGCTACCTGTAAGATAGCCATTCCAGCCCCGATAAAAAACAGGGAGCCCAGCAAAACGCCATATCGTGGAAATAATCCAAATACTAAAGCACCTGCAAATGCTGAACAGAATGCTAGAATCATCACTTTCTTTTCTTTGTACCGGTCGGTCAGGATACCTGCCGGAATTGACATGACTCCATAGGCGATGAAAAAAAACAAAGGCAGGAAAGCGGCCATCGTATTGCTTACCTGAAAATCTTCTTTGGCTTCAGGAATAATGGCTCCCAGAATATTGGTAAGAAAAGAGATGGCAAAAAATACAACCATCACCAATGCAACCATGTAATAATTTCGTTTCATGTAGTCGGTTTATCTGTTAATTAATAGGGTTACTGTTTAGGTACAGAGCAGCTGCGCCATAAATAGCAGAGTGTTCCAGTTCTGAAATCTCGATTTTTAAATTCGTCAGTACATTGCGGTAGGCAAAGTCTTGAATTGCCTCAAGCATAGCTGGTTTGAAAAATTCATAAGCATTTGTTAATGATCCACCCAAAACAATAATTTCAGGATCGTAAGCATATAAAATTGATTTAATAGCTTGTCCAATATGAACCCCAAATTCTTCGAACATCGTTATTGCTTTTATATTGCCTTCTTTAGCCTGTTGGTAGGCTTCAACTGCTTCAATTGATTTTTCTTTGGCGAAAAATTCGCCGCTGCAATAGTGTTCGAAAATGCTGGTAAGGTATATAATATTACCAAATTCGCCAGCTCCGCAATTGGTTCCTTCGTATAGTTTCCCATTAAAAATCAATCCACTTCCCATACCGGTACCAAGGGTCAGCCCAACAATATTTTGATATTCCTGTGCTTTCCCAAAATACTTTTCCCCCAGCACAAAGCAATTGGCATCGTTATTTACGTAGACGGGAATGTTGTAGCGATTTTCGAGGATACTTTTCAACGGAACTGCTTTCCATGAAGGAATATTGGTCACGTCATATACAATTCCTTTTTTCACATCGACGATGGAAGGAACTCCAATTCCGATACTTTGTGTGTCGGAATCAAAACAGGTATCAATTACTGCAAAAAGTTTTTCCAGTACCTCCATTTCGGTTCCGTTGGGAGGGGTGGGCGACTTCTGTGTATGCGTGATTTTTTGTTGTATTACTTTCCCTGCGCGGATATTCGTCCCTCCCAGATCAACGCCAATGATGTTGTGCGAATTTTCCATTATAAGTCAGTTAATTTAGGTGTATTATTTAGTAAAAAACAGATTATCCGGAATAGTACATTCCCGGATATTGATGCTTGAAAATCCAACTTCCAGCTCGTTTCCCATATAATCCTCGAAATATAATAATTTAAATTTGTGAAAACCTTCGTCAAGTGCAATCTTTCCATCTGCCCGCTGTGCACTGTGCGATCCGTCGTTATTAACGACTTCCTTTCCATCGATAAAAAGCTTTGATCCATCGTCGGAATAGGTATAAAACCGGTAAACTGCTTTTTGGGGAATTTTAATCCATGCATTGAATTCGAATGCAAACGAGTCGCGGACTGCTGCCGGATTGAGGGAGATATTTTTTAATATTCCGGTTTCTTTAATTTTCGCATTCGCCAGTTCTGCGGTTGACTTGAACCTGCTTTCAAAGTATTTGTAGCTAACTCCCGGCTTTAAGTCGTTTTGTGGAATTGCCGGAAGGTATTCCATGTTTGAATCTTCGGACGCTAATCCGGAGGGATAATGGTAGTTGTATTTAATTCCGGAAGGGAGACGAATCCAGGTATTAAAACTAAATTCACCTTCATGCATTTCGATGATGCGGCTTCCCCGTTCCAGTTCTCCATAAGGGGCATCGGCTCCGGTAACTTGTCCGTATGCCAGCGCAATGTCGTGGTTAATTCCGATGTAGTTGTTGTCGTGGTCGTGTCCGACAAATACCCCCATTACATCTTTTTTTTCAATCAGGGAGGCAAATAGTCCGGAATTTATGTCGGATGAGGATACGTCTTCCTTTTTCTCGCCTACGGTTGTTTCTTTGGTGATATCGTTGTATTCGATCAACGGAATATGGAAAAAGGCCAGCGAAGGGATAGGTAACTGGTGGTTTGCTTCGGTAAACTGATCACTGGTTTGACGATACCATGCGATCTGGTCGAAATGAATCCAGTCGTAATGTCCAGCTTTTTTATCTTTGGGGTAATCGTTTGAATCCAGACAATAGAGCGCTGCTGCTATTGATTTTCCATCTGATGCTTTGATCGGTAATGCATAATTTCCACAACCGTAAAGTTCAGGTTCTTTGCTTCCTACAAAAAATGGCAGGGGCGCGATTAGCTCAAAAATCTGATCTCGGGTAATATCGGGTTCTGCATCGTGGTTGCCCAGAATAACAGCCCATGGGGTTTTCGTTTCTTCAAAAATTTTTGCCACAGTCAGCCAGCCTTCGCGGGCCGGTGATGCAGTTACAACATCTCCGGTTAGAATGGCCAAATCAGGCTTTTCCTCAGCTAGCACTCTCCGGATTGTTTCTGTGGTATAAACACATTTTGGCGATTTATTATCCCAATGAATATCCGTGAACTGAGCAATTTTAAATGTATGGTCTTTTCGGAATTGAAACTGAATTTTTGACTGTGCCTCAAGATTGCTGGATAGCCCATGACCCAGTATGATAAGTATAAGCACAAGCAGACGTTTGGCTTTGGAAAGAAACATGGCTTATTTTTTTAGGTTTAGAAGTTTGGCGATTCTTTGGAAAATTTCTGTGTTTTCGTATATCCCGACGAAATTTTCAGCTCCGGGACCATAAGTATAAACCGGAACCATGATTCCCGAATGTTCATTGGTCGAGAAATGGCCTTCGACAGAACCTGTTTTTAGATCACCATCCAACAGGGTAAAACCTCCGGTTTCGTGGTCAGCCAGAACGATAACCAGTGTTTGTCCGTCTTTTTCGGCCCATTTTAATACCTCACCAATGCTGCGGTCAAAATCCATTACTTCTTCCATCAATTGGGTTAAATTGTTGAAGTGTCCGCAGTCGTCAATACGCGATCCTTCGAACATGGCGAAAAATCCTTTAGACCCCTGGTTTAGCAGACTAATGGAATGGAGGCATACTTTACCCATCATATCACCTCGTTCACGAGCCAGTGGAAGTTGTCCTTCCATGGGTATTGAGAATACTTTTCCTTGTTTTACTTTGCTGGTTTCTTCCCAGTTGGTGAATACCTGATACCCTTTTTGTTTCATTTCGGCAAGCAGGTCGCGTTTATCTGTCCTTTTGTTGAAACGTTCCCTTCCGGCACCAAAAATATAATCCACGTTACAATTCAGATAATCAGCTGCAATTTCTTCTTCTTTATCGCGATCAATATTTTTGGCACAGAATACTGAAGGGGTAGCATCCGGAAGGTTGCAGGTAACTACGATTCCGGTTTTAAGACCACTCGCATGAGCCAAATCGGTTAATGAATTTAATTTATTTCCTTGAGGGTCGACCGAGATGCAATGATAATTGGTTTTACTTCCGGTGGCCATAGCTGTTCCGGCAGCTCCGGAATCGGTGATTAATTTGTTGGCACAGTAAGTCCTCGAAAAACCGGTATACGTGCAGTTGTCAATGTTTAAGTGTCCGTGATTGACAACCCAGGCTGCGGCCACCTGATTAAGTCCCATACCGTCGCCAATCATCAGGATTACGTTTTTCACTTTGGATCCTTTGACTGGTTTTACTGTTACGGTTTGGTACGGTTTGTCGTTGGAATAACTATTTTGTTCTGTTTTTACGAAATTTTCGGTTTGGCTGAATGCGATAGTTGAATTGAATAGTGCTGCCAGCACCATTAGTTTGAATGATGTTTTCATTTTTTTTAGTTATTTGATAAACAAGTTGTTTGTTGGTATTTGTTCTTCATTTTGTTTTCCGGGTGTGATCCAGCTCCAGGAAA
>Ga0302296_1003299_pt1 | contig 10416 bp, 12 predicted proteins | sample III_Fen_N3_1_FD_194546 | JGI IMG/M metagenome (GOLD analysis project Ga0302296, IMG submission 194546) | Peat permafrost microbial communities from Stordalen Mire near Abisko, Sweden - III_Fen_N3_1 | ecosystem: Environmental > Terrestrial > Soil > Wetlands > Permafrost | place: Sweden: Abisko... | reverse complement strand
TGTTAATAAGGGTTTTAAAAGTAATGGTGTTATTTCTGTTTTAAATAAAATATCTAAAAGAAAAGGTGATATACCTCTAGGTATTAGTATTGGTTCCACAAATAAAATATACAATAATATTGAGGGAATGATTGAAGATATATATATATCTTTTGGAAAAGTCTTAGAAAATAGTAATTTTGACTATTTTGAGTTAAATATTAGTTGCCCTAATCTTATAAATGTTCAAAATTTGAAAGATAAATTTGATGATCCTATTGGATTGGGTTTGTTATTAAATAAATTATCTTTCTTGAAGATAGATAGACCATTATTTATTAAAATGTATTTAGAAAAAAGCATAGAAGATACTCTTGTTTTATGTGAAGTTGCATCTGCATATAAATGGGTAAATGGTTTTATTTTTTCTAATTTAGCTAAAGATAGAACAAATCCATCTTTTGATAAGGATGAAATAGAAAATGCAGGAAAGGGAAACTTTAGTGGTAAGCCAACACAAGAATTGTCTAACAATTTGATAAGTGCAGTTTATAAAAAATATAAAGATAGATTTATAATTATCGGTTGTGGTGGAATATTCAATGGAACGGACGCTTATGAGAAAATAAAAAGAGGCGCAACACTACTACAGATGATTACAGGTATGATATACGAAGGACCAAGTCAGATAGGGAATATAAATAAAGAATTAGTAAAACTTATCAAAAAAGATGGATATAAGAATATAAGTGAGGCTATAGGTAAATATCATATTTAATTATAAATAATATTAAATGGAAATAAAAAAACTCGCTGGCAATATATTGTCAGCGAGTGTTCTATTTTTTATTTTTACACAATTTTATCATTTTTCTAATGAATGGTTGCGTTAGGATGCTTTTTTTTGTATCCCTCGATCGTTTTTTTGTAATTTTTATCGCCCGTAGAAACAAATTGGATAACTGCATTTTTTTGTTTGTGGGTTATTTCTAACCGTTTTTTTTCTTCAAACTTTTTTTTCTCATCGTCTGATTTAAATTTACCAGAAATTACTAAGTGTTGACACATACATTTATTTTTTTAAAGGTTTAACATTGATACTATTTAATAAAAATTATATCATTCATATAAAAAAAGTCAACTGTTTGAATTGTGGATAATTATACATAAACATAGCCTTAATATAAGTTATGTTATAATAAAATTATGAAAGATAAGAAAGTTTCTAAAAAAACAAGCAAAAATACCCTATATACTGGAACTGGAGATAATGGAACTACAACTTTGTTTCATTGTAATCAAGGGCGTATTTCTAAAAGTGCCAATATTATAGAGGCACTTGGAGCCCTCGACGAACTCAATGCCTATCTTGGTATTGTTAAAGTTTATTCTGAAGAGGAACATTTAAAAATATTAATTAATAAAAAAAATATCTCATATAATTCTATTTTGAAAGATATTCAACAGACTCTTTTTGTAATTCAAGCAGAAATTGCCGGTTCAGATATTCATGTAAGTAAAGAAAATTTAAAAGAAATTGAAGATGTTATAAAAACAATCGGTGAATTATTGCCACCCATTACATCATTTACAGTTTCGGGGGGGAGTATTTTAAGTGCGGAGCTTGATTTTTCTAGAACACTTGCTCGAAGAGCAGAAAGAAGGATTGTCCAAGTGCAAGATGAAGGAATTAAAATTCTAAATCCACTAACTATTACTTATATGAATAGACTTTCAAGTATACTATTTGCAATGTCACGTTATACTAACCATCTTCTTTCTATTCCAGAAGATCATCCAAGATATAATAAACAGTAAATTAAATACTTGCGGACGTCGGGTATCCGCAGAGTCTTATTTTATAATGGTCTGCGGGTACCCGACCACCGCAGGTTCTGTGCGCAGACATTTATTTTTATTAATTAATAAAAATAAAGTGGTATAGTAATGTATATGGATTTTTCTGACGAAGATTTAATAAAAGAATATTTAGAAGGGAATCAAGATTCTTTTAAGATTCTTATTGATAGGTATACAACCTCTCTTTATAACTTTATATTTAGATTTGTTGGAAAAGATAATACCCCTGATGTTATTCAAGATGTTTTTATTAAAATTTGGAAAAATATAAATAAATTTGATATTTCAAAATCACATTTCAAAACTTGGATTTTTACTATTGCTCGTAATACTGTTACTGATTATCTAAGGAAAAGGAAGATGATACTTTTTTCTTCTCTAGATAAAGATGAAGAATCATTTGAAGATAATATAAAAGATGAATCATTGTTGCCAGATGAAGCGCTATCTAAAATAGAGGACAATGAATATTTAAATAAAACTCTTGATCAAATACCACCAAAATATAAAGAAGTTCTTGTCCTTCACTATCAAGAAGATATGACTTTTGCACAAATAGGTGAGATTTTGAATAAACCTACGAATACAGTTAAGAGTTATCATTATAGAGCCATTCTTTTATTAAGAGAGCTTATTTTGCACCAAGATTTATAATTTAACCGTATACACAAAGGTATGGAGCAAAAGTTACAAAAATTGTTCAAACAGGCAAAATATCAACCAGAAAGTCGACTTTCTGGTGATATTTGGCGTGTTATTAATATTAGAGATAGAAAAATTTCAATTATAAAATCATGGAGTTATGGATTTGCTGGACTTCTTTCTTTTGCTTTTCTTATTCCAACAATTAATAGTTTGATTGAACAATTTTCTCAATCAGGATTTTATCAATATTTATCGCTTGTCTTTTCAGACTTAGGATCTATTTCTTTATACTGGAAAGAATTTATGTCTTCATTAGTAGAGGCGATACCAGTTACAAGTTTAATGTTAACCTTTCTTTTATTTTTTATTTTACTTGTTTCTTTCAAGCGCGCAGTTTTTTCATATAGAAGTCAATTATTAACAGCTTAAAATTATATAAAATATGACAAATATAAAAAGTAAATTAAAAAAAATAATAGAGGCAAAGATATTTATGAAAGTTGTTTATATTATAGGAATTATTATTGTAGCATCTTTAATATTTCAAGCAGGATTTTTTGTCGGTTTTAAAAAAGCTTCATTTGGACATGATTGGAACAATAATTATGCAGATAATTTTGGTCCTTCTCATCGCGGTCTTTTTATGATGGAAGGTGGTTTTGGAAATTCAAGAGATTTACCTAATGCACATGGCGCCATAGGAAGAATAATTAAAACTGAATTACCCATTGTTACTGTTATGGACGACAAAGATAAAGTAGAAAAAGTTGTTTTAGTAAATGACAATACCGAAATACGAAGAATGAGAGACAAAATAAATAAAGAAGATCTTAAGGTAGATGATTTTATTGTTGTAATTGGAGATCCTAATGCTCAAGGTCAAATTGAAGCAAAATTAATAAGACTTCTTCCTGCTCCACCTGAAATGCAAAATATTAATAATATAATTAAATAATAATAAATTCATGTTACAGAAAATAAAACAAATCATTATAGGGCATAAAATTATAAGTATTATTATTCTTATATTAATCGCGGTAGGTTTTTACTTTTTATTTAAAACTAAAACTAGTGCCGAAACTCGTTATGTTATGGGGGTCGTGCAAAAAGGAGATATATCTTCTACTGTGACTGGTTCAGGTCAAATTGAATCATTGGATACTGTCACTCTTAGTCCAAAAGCTTCTGGTGATATAACTTATGTTGGAGTAAAAGTTGGTGATTATGTTTCTTCTGGAAAACTTATTGCAAGTATTGATGCTCGTGATGCATTGATTTCACTTGAAAATGCAAAAATTGCTTTAGCAAAATTAACCAAAAATCCAGATACATTAACTTTAGCTCAAAGACAAAATTCTTTGGATAAATCTTACACTGATGGTTGGAATTTAGTAGCATCATCTGTTCTTGATGCGAACCCTATTGTTGATGGTCTTAATGATTTATTTGGTAATAATGGATATCTTGGTTCTAGTAATACTATGAATACTGGTAATTCTGTGAAAGATAAAGTCAGTTTAGCTGGAAAATCATATTATGATGCAAAAAAGAGTTTAGATGAAACAGTAGCTGTTTATAAGGGATTATCACAAACAAGTGACAAAAAAGATATTGAAAATCTTATATCTAAAATGAATAATACTTATAAGGTTATAGCGAATAGTGTGAAAGTTACACAAACAGCCTTTGATGCAATTAATGCCGATCTTGATTCTAAGGGCACAACAAAAGCAATTAGTACTCAATCTAGTCTTACATCTTGGACTAATACTGCCAATAATTATGTTGTAAATCTTTCTTCTTCTTTAAGTTCTATTACAGAAAATAATCAATCCTTAAATGATTTAATTGCTGGTAGTGATGAATTAGATATTAAATCAGCTCAACTATCTGTACAATCAAAACAAAATGCATATGATGATTATTTTGTAAGAGCTCCCTTCAGTGGAGTAATAGCAAGTTTGACTGCTCAAGTTGGAGAAGCTTCTGGTTCTAGTATTGGAACATTAATAACAAAACAAAAAATTGCTACAATTTCACTTAATGAAGTTGATATTGCTTCTATTAAAGTCGGTCAAAAAGTAGCACTTTCTTTTGATGCGATAGAAGGATTAACCGTAGATGGTAAAGTTGCTGAAATTGATTCTGTTGGAACAGTTAGTTCTGGTGTTGTATCTTACAATATAAAAATTAGTTTTGATACTCAAGATGATCGTATTAAACCAGGAATGAGTGTAAGTGCATCAATTACTACAAATAGTAAACAAGGTGTTCTTGTTGTTCCAAATAGTGCAATAAAAACCAAAGGTAATTATTCTTATGTTGAAGCTTTTGAAAATCCATTAAAAGTTATAGGTGGTAATCAAGGAGTTACTTCAACCATTTTACCTATTCAAAAGAAAATTACGACTGGACTAGCAAATAATACAGTTACAGAAATAGTTTCAGGTCTTAATGAAAATGATCAGGTTATAACAAAAACTATTACAGGAACTGTTTCAACAACTGCTACTACAACAACAAATAGAACTTCAACTCGAAGTTTGCTTGGTGGAGCAGCTGGGGGAGTAATAGGACATTAAAATTATGATTGAAATAAAAGATATTACAAAAACTTATGGTGGAAATGGTGCTGAACCTTTCCAAGCATTAAAAGGAGTAAGTTTTACAATTGAAGATGGAGAATTTGTGGCAATAATGGGACCTTCTGGTTCTGGTAAATCTACTTTAATGCATATATTAGGAGCATTAGATACTCCAACTTCTGGAACTTATTTTCTTGATAGGAAAGATGTATCTAAATTATCTGATGATGAGCTTGCTGATATTCGCCGCGATAAAATAGGTTTCGTTTTTCAGTCTTTTAATCTTTTGCCTCGTACTACTGTGTTGAGGAATGTAATGTTACCTCTTGTTTATGATGGGGTTCCTTATGAAGAGCGTGAAAAACGTGCACGTGCCGCATTGATATCTTCTGGTTTTGATGAAACACATTTCAAACATCTTTCTAATCAGCTCTCTGGTGGACAGATTCAGCGTGTAGCTATTGCTCGAGCACTTGTTAATAATCCAACATTAATACTTGCTGACGAACCAACCGGAAATCTAGATACAAAAACTGGAGAAATTGTTCTATCTACTTTTCAGAGATTAAACAAAGAAGAAGGTCATACGATTGTTGTTATTACTCACGAGTTAGATGTGGCTGAACATGCAGAAAGAATAATTACTATTAGAGATGGATTAGTTATAAGTGATACGAAGTCCCATCTTCGTAGAATTGCTACTAATAAATAAATTTTTAACATATGAAAACAATTGATATTTTAGAAGAAACATATTCAGCTCTATTTTCGAACAAAGTTCGTACTGGCTTAACAATGCTTGGTATTGTTATTGGTATTGCTTCTGTTATTGCAATGACTGCAATAGGCCAAGGTGCTCAAAATTCAGTATCTTCAAGTATTGAATCAATTGGGGCAAATCTTGTTATGATTACACCTGGAGCTCAAAGATCTTTTGGGGGTGGTCCTAATGCTCAACGTGGAGGAGCTCAAACACTAACACTTGAAGATGCAACAGCTATACAGAATCAAATTTCAAACATATCAGGAATATCTCGTCAGGTTACTTCGAGAAAACAGATTGTGGCCACAGGAACAAACTCAAATACAAGTATTACAGGAACGGAGCCCTCTTATATGACAGTTAGAAATGTTTCTATAGCAGAAGGTGTATTTTTATCAGATACAGATGTTTCAAGCTCTAAAAAAGTTGCAGTTTTAGGTCCAACAACTCGAGACGATTTGTTTGGAGAAGGAGCAATAGATGTAGTTGGAAAAAAAATTCGTATCTCAGGTTCTGAATATAGCGTAATTGGTATTACGGAATCAAAAGGAGGATCTGGTTTTAGTAATAGTGATGATATTGTTTATATTCCTTATACTACAGCACAAAGATATCTTTCAGGAAACAGATATTTGAGCGAAATAGATGTTTCTGCCATAAGTTCTGATGCTTCTTCTCAAGTTCAGGCAGATATAACTTCTTTATTACTTAATCGTCACAATATTACAGATTCAACTAAAGCTGATTTTAGTACTATGAATCAAGCAGATATTATAGCTACGGCATCGAGTGTTACTGGAACATTTACAACACTACTTGCTGCAATTGCGGCTATCTCACTTTTGGTTGGAGGTATTGGTATTATGAATATGATGCTCACAACAGTGACAGAGCGTACACGTGAAATTGGTCTTCGTAAGGCGATCGGTGCTAAAAGAAAAGATATCAATTTACAATTTTTAATTGAAGCAACAATGTTGACTGTTATTGGAGGAATAATAGGAGTTTTATTAGGGTGGGGAATATCACTAGGAGTAACATATTTGGGTTTAGTGCAAGCTCAAGTTTCTTTGTCCTCTGTATTACTTGCCTTTGGTGTTTCTGCTCTTATAGGTATTGTCTTTGGTTTTTATCCAGCCAGTAGAGCTTCAAATTTAAATCCTATTGATGCTTTAAGATACGAATAATTATTTAGTACATTCATTATCTGTAGGAATTCCAATTAATCCAAAAAGTCTAACGCAAACATCACTAATATTTTTTTTATATTTGAAGACATGGTCTTCTCCTTTGTATGTTACAAGATCTATATTCTTATTTGCTTCTTTTAACTTTGTCGATAATAAAATAGCTTGCCATAAGGGGATAGTTCGATCTGCTTCACCTTGGATTATTTCTATTTTTTGATTTCCAAGATTTGAAATTCTATTGATAATAGAAGCTTGATCATAAAGATTTTTGTTTTTACTATTTGGTAGTCCATAAAATTGAGTATTGAATATTGAATTCTTCATTTTTATTAGTAAACTTTCCCAATCAGTAACTCCATTGATAGAGAAAACACCTTTAATTTTATCAGGATATTCTACGGCAGTTCGTAGTGACATGTATCCACCGTAACTATTTCCAGCTAAATAAACATCATTAATATGATATTCATTTCTTTCGTAGGAAATAGCTTCTATAACATCATCAATATCACCTTTTCCAACTGAGCCTTGTATGCTTTCTGAGTAGGCACGGCCATTTCCTAAGCTTCCTCGATAATCTAATTTGAGGATTATTACATTATTTTTTTGTAATAATTTTAATATTGAATCATAAATACCATAACTATGATATGGATGATATCCTAAACTTGCTTGACGAATTGGTCCACCATGTAACCATATTAATAGGGGATAAGTTTTTGCAGAATCAAAAGATAATGGAGTCATGACTACACCAATTGAATTTCCAACTTTTATATATTCTTCATTTATAATATTTTTATTATTATTTATGTTAGGTATTTTAAACTGATTAATTTTTTTTGTTTTTGTATTATAAATTTCTGGGCCATAACCTTTTTCTTGTAAATGATTAAAAATAATAGAAGATCCTATTTTGATTATCTTATCTACATAAGAAACATCTGATTCTATAATTTCATCTTTACCTGTTTTTAAATTTAAATGATATAAAGACCACTTATAAGGATTTTCTTTAGTATTACCAATATAGTAAATATTTTGTGAATCAAAAAACATAAAAGTTTCTACGGTATATGCAATAACTTCAATTTTAGTACTTTCAAAATTAGTATTTTTAAGAGATTTTAAATCTACTTTATATAAAGACATTGCATCATTTTTATCGTCTATATAAACCAGACTTGTTCCATCTGGAGAAAATTCAAAAACCTCACTTTGTTCATTTACTAAATCCCAATAGGATACATTTCCAGAGGATGTATAGTTATGATTATTTTTTATATTTTTAATTGTATAAATACGGGTATTTTCTGGCTCTTTTGCTTGATTGTAATAGGCTAACCATTTCCCATCTTTTGAAAGTATTTCATGATTTGCTTTTTTATCTTTTAATTCTTTTTTGATTGAATTTTTTAATAAAGGGGGATTTATATTATTCAAATTAGTTTTTTTGGTTACAGTACATTTATAATTTAAAATATTACAAATATAATTATTTTTTTTCTCAATACCATAATATTCTATCAAAACATCAGAGTTTTTATATCCAACGACACTCCCATATTGTATATCCAGAGCCTCCGTGTAATTTATAGAAGTAAAAAGTACTATAAAAATAATAATAAATTTGAGTTTAATCATATTTGTATAGTATAATAAAATTATGGATAATACAAAAACACAAAAAGAACTTGTTTTGGTTCAAATAGTATTTTTATATATTATTCCTGTACTACTTTTATACTTTGGATTAGTCTCAGATAATTTAAGAGTATTAATGCTTCTAGCTGTGGTTTCACTTTTATTTGGGATTGTAAAACATGCTAAGTGGACATATGCTGATTTAGGAATAACTAGTGATTTTATGAAGGATATTTTTCCTTATGCTTTATTTACTGTTGGTGGAGTTGGGTTTCTTATATGGCTTTCTCAAATTGTTCCTCATGATCCTTTTTTAGAATGGTGGGAAAGTTTAAGATTTCTTTTATTATTCATTCCTATTAGTGTTCTTCAGGAGATACTTTTCCGAGGTATTTTGATGAATTTTTTACGCAGAGCATTTACTAGTCCAATATTTATAATTGCATTAAATGCTGCCGTATTTGCTTTTATGCATGTAATTTATCTTAATTCTACCTTTGTTTTACCATTCACTTTTATTGCTGGAGTCGGATTTGCTTGGATGTATTATCAATATAAAAATTTAGTATTAATATCAATATCACACACAATACTTAACTTTGTTGCTGTTGCTCTTGGATTTTTTGTTATTAGATAATATTCGCTTTTTTAAATAAATAACATATATGGAAAAATACCATATAACAACTACCCCCGAACAGTGACAACAAATTGGTATTTATTGTCATGCTTCTCGTTTGTTGTTATAATACAAACCATGGTAGATTTAAAAGAATTACAAAAAGAAATAATGCGCAATAAGTTGGAGAAGGGATTTAATACTACAGATGTTGCCCTTGAATTTTGCCGAGCTCATGAAGAGCTTTCTGAGGCATTTTCTAAGTTCAATAAAAACCAAGATGGAGTGGCAGAGGAATTTGCAGATGTTGCCATTTTTTTACTAGGCATGTGTGAAATTCTTGGATATGATTTAGAAAAAGAATTAGTTGAAAAAATAGAGAAAAATAAACATCGCAAATATTTTAAATCAAAATCTCCTGATGGAAAAGATATTTTTATTAGAGAAAAAACAGAAGTAGATCCATAAAATAAAAAATCCCCACTAGGGGATTTTTTATTTATATTTTTTCGTAAACTACAAAATTACAATCGTAAATATTTTTTTCATCCTTTTCATGTTTATCTTCAGATATCTTTTTCCATTTATTATTATCTATAATAGGGAAGTAAGTATCGGCATCTGGAAATGATGCATTTACGTGTGTGATGTATAATCTATCTGCTTTGTTTATAAATAATTTATAAATTTGTCCTCCTCCAATTATAAAAGCTTCTTCATTGCTTTCCATAGTATTTTTTAGAAGTTCATCTAATTCTTCTACTGAATAAACTATTTCTGCATCATCTCTTTTAAATTCTTTATCAAGAGTTATTATTATGTTTCTGCGATTAGGAAGTGGACGTCCAAGTTTTCCATCAGAACTAGTGCCAAGAGATTCAAATGTTTTTTGACCCATAATAACTGGGTGGCCAGTTGTAATTTCCTTAAAATGCTTCATATCTATGGGTAAATTCCATAGAAGTTCATTTTTTCTTCCTATCTCATTATTATTTGCAACAGCTACAATTATAGATAAAATCATATTATTTAATTATATCTAATCCTTTAATTGGTTCACTTGGATTATAGAAAGGAGCAAATGATTGATATATTTCATCTACTAATGTTTCATCTTTTTTTTCTGCTCTA
>Ga0302296_1003295_pt1 | contig 10424 bp, 7 predicted proteins | sample III_Fen_N3_1_FD_194546 | JGI IMG/M metagenome (GOLD analysis project Ga0302296, IMG submission 194546) | Peat permafrost microbial communities from Stordalen Mire near Abisko, Sweden - III_Fen_N3_1 | ecosystem: Environmental > Terrestrial > Soil > Wetlands > Permafrost | place: Sweden: Abisko... | reverse complement strand
TGCGGATCAGATTATCGTGTTGGAAGAAGGAAAAATAGTAGGAATTGGAAATCACGAGTCCTTGCTCAAGACTTCTGAATCTTATTTGGAAATTGCTAAATCTCAGTTATCTGAAGAAGAACTGAAGGGGGGTAAGGCATAATGAAAGAAAACAAAAACAAAAATAAAAACAATGAAATAAATGATAATCTAGAACCAGCACCAGCACCAGCGAGACGTGGTCCGGGTCCCCGTGGTCCTATGGGCGGCGGTATGGGTCCTGCAGAAAAAGCAAAAGATTTCAAAAAAACCATTAAACAGTTGATTCGTTATATGGGAAGCTATAAAATTGCAATTATTATAGTGGTTATATTTGCAATTGGTAGTACTGTTTTCAGCATTGCAGGCCCTAAAATCTTAAGTAAAGCAACTACAGAAATTTTTACAGGACTTGTTGCAAAATTACAGGGTACAGGTGGAATCAACTTTGAAAAAATAGGAAATATTGTGCTGATATTAATTGGCTTATATATTATCAGCTCAATACTGTCATTTATACAAGGCTGGATTATGACAAATATTTCTCAGAAATTGTGTTTTCGCTTCCGTAAAGAAATCTCCGAAAAAATCAATCGTATGCCAATGGAATATTTTGAGGCTAAACCAATTGGAGAAGTTCTTTCAAGAATCACAAATGATGTAGATACCTTGGGAACTGGGCTTAATCAAAGTGTTACCCAGTTAATAACCTCTGTCACTACTATTATTGGTATTATTATCATGATGTTAAGTATTAGCCCATTAATGACCTTAATAGCTTTTGTTATTCTTCCGGTTTCAGCAGCATTGCTTGCACTGGTAATAAAAATGTCCCAGAAATATTTCGTTACTCAGCAGAAATATCTTGGTAAAATAAATGGACAGATAGAAGAAGTATATAGTGGTCATAACATTATAAAAGCGTTTAACAGAGAAGAAGCTGCAGTTAAAGAGTTTGACAGCACAAACGGTGTTTTATACCAGTCAGCATGGAAATCCCAGTTTTTATCAGGAATGATGATGCCAGTTATGAACTTTGTTGGAAATCTTGGTTATGTGGCAGTAGCTGTTAGTGGTGGTATGCTGGCAATTAGAGGAACTATCCAGGTTGGTGATATTCAGGCGTTCATTCAATATGTGAGAAACTTTACACAGCCTATTTCCCAGGTTGCTCAGGTTTCTAATATGATTCAGTCAATGATTGCAGCATCTGAAAGAGTATTTGAATTTTTAGGCGAAAAAGAAGAAGAGCTTTTTGCAGAAAATCCTGTGAAACAGGAAACTATTTCAGGCGAAGTAGAATTTGAAAATGTTCATTTCGGATATAAGCCAGAGACAACAATTATCAACGATTTTAGTTGTAAGGTTGCGCCGGGACAGACCGTTGCTATTGTAGGACCTACTGGAGCAGGAAAAACCACCATGGTAAAATTACTGATGCGTTTTTATGATGTAAATACTGGAAGTATAAAAGTGGATGGATTCGATATACGTGACTTTAACAGAGGCGATTTAAGGAAACATTTTGGAATGGTTCTTCAGGATACCTGGTTATTTAAGGGAACTATTATGGAGAATATCCGTTATGGAAAACTGGAAGCCACCGATGAAGAAGTTATAGCAGCAGCAAAAGCAGCACATGCTCATCATTTTATCCAGACACTTCCAGAAGGTTATCAGATGGAATTAAATGAAGATGCAAGTAATGTATCTGCAGGACAGAAACAGCTTTTAACCATAGCACGTGCAATTCTTGCAGATAAGAAAATTCTTATCCTGGATGAGGCAACCAGTTCCGTGGATACCAGAACAGAAGCCAGAATTCAGAAAGCTATGAATAACCTGATGCGAGGAAGAACCAGCTTCGTAATTGCACATCGGTTATCGACAATTAAAGATGCGGATCTGATTCTTGTTATGAAGGACGGCGACATCGTAGAACAGGGTAAACATGAGGAATTACTTGCAAAAGACGGTTTCTATGCATCTCTGTATAACTCACAATTTGAAGAAATAACAGCATAAGGAATATAGAATACCAATTCAACGATAAATAAATTATATTAGAAAGAACTAGATAAATAAGTTTTTAGATACTACGAAAAGTCATGGATTCCTATAAGAATCCATGACTTTTTTAAATGGCGCAGATAGTAGTAATTAAATTAAATAAATACTTCCCCTTGACAAAACATATCAGAGTGATACAGTTTATTTATGGACAAATGTATATCACTCTGATATAGAAAGGAAATTAATATGGCAAATGTATTATTTGTAAATGGAAACCTGGAGGGACATTTTAACCCCACTCTGCCAGTAGCTGCTGAACTGATTAAAAGAGGAGAAAATGTCTGGTATTTTTGCTCAAAATCATTCGAAAACAAAGTTGTTGCAATTGGAGCTCACTTTTTGGAACTGGGAGATGTAATAGAAGATTTCATGCATTATTACAAACCAGGCGGAGACCATCCTTTTTATAAACTGCTGGAATATATCATACGTTATGATAATGTTATGATACCGCAACTACTTCAGGTAATCAAAGATATGAACTTTGATTATATTATTTATGATTCCATATTAGGAGGCGGTTTTTTCCTGAAAGAGATTCTCAATATTCCGGTAATCTGTTCAAATACTACATTTGTCATGGATAAACTTCCATTACCACAAAGAATGCTGGAACCGGGTTTTCACCCACAATTAGATGAATTTTACCATCTGTTTTCTTCTGAGTGCAAAAAATGGAATAAAGAAATCCCGGATGTATATGATTTTTTTATAAATAAAGGAGATATTAATATTGTATATACTTCAAGAGAATTTAATGGGGGAGAATATTTCGATGAATCGTTTCATTTTGTAGGACCATCTATAAAATCCAGGAATGAGAACAGGAATTTTCCTTTTGAACTACTAAAGGATAAAAAAACCGTTTATATTTCACTTGGAACTATCAATAATAATTATGAAGAATTTTATCAGCTTTGCATAAAAGCGTTGCAAGGACTCGAAGCAAAAATTATAATTTCAGTGGGAACAAAATGTGATATCACCCTATTTAAAGAAGTACCAGAAAATTTTGTTATAGTTGAATATGCGCCACAACTGGAAATCTTAAAAAGTGCAGATTTATTTATTACCCATGGGGGATTTAATAGTGTTAGTGAGGCTTTGATCTATGGGGTTCCTATGATAGTTGTTCCGATGGTTAATGATCAATATATGACAGCAAAGCGCGTTGCGGAAGTTGGAGCTGGAATTGTAATGAAAATGGAAGAAATTACCAATGAAAAGCTGCTTACAAACGTAAACCTTTTGCTGGAGGACAGTAAATACAGAGAAGCCAGTGCAGAAACAGGTAAAACATTTCATCTGGAAAAAGGATATGGATATGAAAAAGCGGCAGATGTAATTTTAGAATATATGGAGAGACAGAAAAATGGCAGTTCAAAATAAAACACAGTTTGCGATACTTGGAATATTAAGCATAGCACCGGGTACAGGTTATGATATTAAGCGATATTGTGACACTGTTATTTCAAATGTATGGCATGAAAATTTTGGTCATATTTATCCGGTTTTGTCATCATTACTTAAAGAAGGTTTGGTAGATTTGTCAGAGGATCAAACAATTGTTAGAAAAAAAGTTTACTCTATTTCCGAAAAAGGGTTAGAAAAATTTATGGACTGGCTGGTAATGCCTGCTGAGTATCAGCCTGTAAGAAGTGAATTTATGTTGAAATTTCTTTTTTCCAGCAATTTACCTGATGACCATATCATAAAAATGGTAGAAGATTACCGCAATAGGCATAGTGCCAAACTTATAGAATTTTTAAAAGTTGAAGAAAGTTTGAAAAATATTCAAACAGAAATTTCTGAAAAAAGGGTTCATTTTTTGAACGCTACAGTCAGGTATGGAATTCTGACGTCAGAATCAGCTATTTTATGGTGTGATGAAACCCTTGCTATATTCAAAAATATAAATATTATTGGCAGCAAGGTTTAACCTGAAAAGGATAAATAAGGATTGCAACCCTTATATGCCTGTGTTAAAATGCATTCATATTTATAGTTAAATACAATTCCAAAAGGCATTATTACAGGCGTTTTGGATAAAGCAGGGAGAGATTTGCTCATGGATATGAAAGCACAGGCAGCACAAATGAAACTGGATAGTTCTAAGATGGCAAACCAGCCGGTTGAAGTCAGAAACGGTGCTTTAAAGGCAATAGCCGAAGCATTGGTTTTACATAAGGAACAGATTCTTAATGCTAATAGAGAAGATATGGAAAATGCAAAAGAACTTTTAATCCCGGAACCTGTACTTAAGAGATTGAAATTTGATGAAGCTAAACTTTCCGATGTGGTTACTGGAATTCATGACCTTATAAACCTGCCAGATCCTCTTTTTAAAGTTCAGATGGCAAGGGAATTAGATGAAGGACTTCATCTGTATCGTGAAAGCTGTCCAATTGGGGTTATAGGAGTGATTTTTGAGGCACGTCCGGATGCTATGGTTCAAATATCCGCCCTTTGCATTAAAAGTGGAAACTGCGCTATTTTAAAAGGTGGCAGTGAAGCTATGAAATCCAATAAAATATTATTTACAATTATATATGAAGCGGCAGTGGAAGCAGGACTTCCAGCGGGATGTCTCCTACAGGCAGAAGCCAGAGATGATATCAGCAAGTTGCTGGACTGTCATGAATCTGTGGATTTACTTATTCCAAGAGGTTCCAATGCGTTTGTTCAGTATATTATGGACAATACGAAAATACCGGTTATGGGACATGCAGAAGGCATCTGCCATATTTATGCAGATGCAGACTTGGACATTGAAAAAGCTGTAAAAATAATTGTGGATTCTAAAACTCAGTATGTGGCAGCATGTAATACAGTAGAAACTTTACTGATAAACAGAGAAGTGGCAGACAGATTGTTACCATCACTTAGTGAAGCTTTTAAAGAAAACAAGGTATTATTAAGGGGAACCCGTGAAGTACAGGATATTGTTGCATGTGATGTTGCAACACCTGAAGATTTTGATACAGAATATTCGGACTACATAATATCAGCTAAAATCGTGGATTCCGTAGAAGAAGCCATTGAGCATATAAATCGTCATAGTTCCCACCATACGGACAGCATACTTACAAATAATAAAGAAAATGCAGAAAAGTTTATGCAATATGTGGATTCTGCAGGTGTATACTGGAACTGCTCTACAAGGTTTTCAGATGGATACCGGTATGGATTTGGAGCAGAAGTAGGTATCAGTACAGGAAAACTTCATGCAAGAGGTCCTGTTGGTCTGGAAGGACTGGTTACCTATAAATACAAACTCATTGGTGACGGACACATCGTTGCTGATTATGCGGAAGGCAGAAGCAGGTTTCATTTTAAGGACTTATAAATGTCATAAAGGGAGTGCCTGATTATAAATCAGGGCTCCTTTTTCGTGAAGGGTATAGAGAAGTTCCTATAAACTGTGTTACAAGCCTGTATATACTTGTTTTCGTTATAAAAGTCGTCATTTCGGTGTGGAGTTATTTCTGCAGTTGTGCTAAAATACATAATGATGTGTCGGGATAATTCCTTTCAGAAATAGAAACACGAAAAGGATAAGCATTAGTTAAATGGGAGTGTAATAAACGTGGATGAACCAGATTACAAAGAGGTAGTGCCCATAGCAGCCAAAAAAGCGCCAATCTTTTGGGCTATACTGAAAAGATTATTTTTTCCGCTTACTTTTGTATATCTAGAAATTGTTTTTCATTTATACATGGATCTGAATATGCAGTACATGGGAATGATTATTCCTTTTGCGGTTTCCATGGGACTGTTTTTTTCGTTACTTACTATTTGGTTTTCACCAAAGCTGAATGTTTTGTTTGCTGGAATACTAACAGTAGTAATCTGCATTGTATTTTGCGTGGAAATGATCTGCAAGATTGTTTTACAGCAGTATTACCAGCTGTTCAGCGTAGCTTCAACAGCTACCCAGAATAAACTGACAGATTATACAGATGCAGTTATAACAGGGATAGCCAAGAACATTCCGGGATTACTTTTACTATTAGTTCCAATTGCATTTATGCTTTTTCTGGGTCGAAAAATTTACAGGGGAAATTCCTACCGGATACTCACAGGTATTGTTATTTTATTTTCAGCAATTATAATTCATATTACGGGTTTTTTTATGTTAGAAATCCCGTGGGAAGGGGATTTTACTCCCAAAGCCTTATATGAAATGGATACAAATATAGAAGATCAGGTTGAGCAACTGGGACTTATAAACATGCTACGGTTAGATGTAAAACATTCTCTTTTTGGAGTGAAAAAAAATCTGACAACCGATTTTGCATCGGTTCCCTCCTATAATATTGGTGCTGATAATGAAGTGATAATTTCAAACATAGAAGATAATGCTGCCAGCCATGATACAACCCAGGTTGTTGAAACGTTGACACCTGCTTTAGATTCCTCGGCCGACATTGGTAAATCCGCATCTGGCATTGTGAATCCCTCAGCCGACATTGTGGATACTTCTCCTAACATTATGGATATTGATTTTGATTCTTTAATTGCCAGTGCACCGAATGATGATGCCAAATGGTTGGGACAATATTTTAAAAGTATGACACCGACTAAAAAAAATGAGTATACTGGTATGTTCAAAGGATACAATGTAATCTTCATAACAGCGGAAGGGTTTTCCAAATACCTTATTGATAAAGACAGAACACCTACATTATATAAACTTGCCAATGAAGGTTTTGTTTTTAATAATTATTATACGCCTCTGCATTATACAAGTACTTCAGGAGGTGAGTTTCAGAATATGGTTGGGCTTTATCCCAAAAACGGTAATCCAATCAGCATGAAAGAAACAGGTGAACAGCACACCGGTCTGCCTTTTACGCTGGGAAACCAGTTATCAGCCCTTGGGTATTTTTCCATCGGATTTCATAATAACGGAAATATGTATGGCAGAAATCTATCACACCCAAATCTGGGATATGACTGGAAACAGGGCGGCGAAGGGTTTACTATGGAAACAAATTCCTATGGAAATAACGTTTGGCCTCAGTCTGATCTATACCTGATGGAACAAACCGTGGATCAGTATATTAATCAGGATAAGTTTAATGTATATTATGTTACCGTAAGCGGACACATGCCCTATAATTTTAAGGGCGATGCCATGGCAATCAGAAACAAAGATATGGTTGCTGATTTACCATATTCGGAAGAAACAAAAGCTTATATTGCAGCGAATTATGAATTGGAAAAAGCGTTGACTTATTTGGTTAACAAGTTGGAAGAGGCTGGAAAAGCTGATAAAACATTGATTGTACTTTCTCCTGACCATATTCCTTATTTTAATGTTAATATTTTAGAAGAATTATCAGGAAAAACTTTTGGTGGAGATAATATTGAAGCATTAAAAGAATCTGATGTGAACTTTGACGTTTACCGTAATTCACTTATAATCTGGTCGGAAAGTATGGAAGAACCAGTTACGGTAGACAAAATATGTGGACAGATAGACATACTACCTACGGTATCTAACCTGTTGGGATTGCAGTATGATTCCAGATTATTAACTGGATCTGATATTTTATCCACTTCTTCTCCACTTGTGATTTTTTCCTCCAGCAGCTGGCTTACAGACTTAGGTCTTTATAACCGGTACACAGAGCTATTTACTCCGGCTTCGGGAGTTTCGCTTACCCAGGATCAAACCAACAAATATGTGGATATTATGAAGAAAGTGGTAAATAATAAACTAGAAGCCTCTGTATTAATTGTTGAACAGAATTATTATAATTCAATATTTCGAAACGCTACAGAGAGCCAGGAGGAAAAGTAAATGAGTAAAATTATTTTAACAGGTGACAGACCAACCGGAAAACTACATGTTGGACATTATGTAGGGTCTCTAAAGAGAAGAGTCGAATTGCAAAACAGTGGAACATTTGACAAGATTTTTATTATGATAGCGGATGCGCAGGCTCTCACAGACAATTCTGACAACCCTGAAAAAGTACGTCAGAACATTATAGAAGTAGCCTTGGATTATTTAGCATGCGGCTTAGATCCTGATAAATCCACCATGTTTATTCAGTCGCAGATCTCAGAACTCTGTGAACTTTCATTTTTCTATATGAATCTGGTTACTGTTTCCAGATTACAGAGAAATCCTACCGTAAAATCTGAAATTCAGATGCGTAACTTTGAAACAAGTATACCGGTTGGATTTTTCACTTATCCCATCAGTCAGGCAGCAGATATCACGGCTTTTAAAGCAACCACAGTTCCCGTTGGCGAAGATCAGGCTCCGATGATTGAACAAACCAAAGAAATAGTTCATAAATTTAATGCAACTTATGGTGAAGTGTTAGTAGAACCCGAGATACTTTTACCTGATAATAAAGCATGTCTGAGACTTCCTGGTACAGATGGAAAAGCTAAAATGAGCAAGTCCTTAAACAACTGTATCTACTTATCAGATACTGCAGATGACGTTAAGAAAAAAATTATGAATATGTACACTGACCAGAATCACCTTAGAGTGGAAGACCCGGGGCAGGTGGAAGGAAATCCTGTATTTATTTATCTGGATGCTTTTTGCAGACAGGAGCAGTTTGCCCAGTATCTGCCGGAATACGCAAACCTTGAAGAATTAAAGGCTCATTATACCAAGGGCGGTCTTGGAGATGTTAAGGTAAAAAAATTCCTGAACAATGTACTTCAGGAGGAACTGGAACCTATCCGTAACCGGAGAAAAGAATACGAAAAAGATATTCCTGAGATTTACCATATTTTAAAACGGGGTAGTGATGATGCAAGAGAAGCAGCAGCCGAGACCCTGGCAGATGTAAAAAGAGCTATGAAAATAAATTATTTTGAAGATCTTGACCTGATTAAAGAACAATCAATGCGGTTTGGTCAGGAATGATTTTTCTAAAACGCGTAACCAATCAGATAAGATATTATAACAGGCGCAAAAAAGCGCAATCATGAGGGTATCTATATGAAAATGATTTCTTGGAATGTAAATGGGCTGCGGGCCTGTGTTCAAAAGGGTTTTACAGAATTTTTAACAAAAGCAGATGCAGATATTTTCTGTATTCAGGAAAGCAAATTGCAGGAAGGGCAGATTGACCTGGCATTAGAGGGTTACAATCAGTTCTGGAATTATGCTGTGAAGAAAGGTTATTCAGGCACAGCAATATTTACGAAGAATAAACCTCTGAGTGTAGCATATGGAATAAATATCGAAGAACATGACACAGAAGGAAGAGTTATTACTCTGGAATTTGATTCATTTTATATGGTTAACGTTTACACACCAAACTCACAGGATGGTCTGGCAAGACTGGATTATCGCATGAGATGGGAAGAAGATTTTGCATCCTATCTAAAAAAACTGGAAGAGTCAAAGCCTGTTGTTTTATGCGGAGATCTGAATGTGGCACATAAAGAGATAGATTTGAAAAATCCTAAAAGTAATAGAAAAAATCCCGGATTTACAGATGAAGAACGTGAAAAATTTAGTCTTCTTTTGGAAAAAGGGTTTCTTGATACCTTCCGTTATTTTTATCCTGACCTGACCGATGCTTATTCCTGGTGGTCCTACCGATTCAGTGCCAGAGAGAAAAATGTTGGATGGAGAATTGACTATTTTGTAGTATCACAGGGCCTGAAAGATAAGCTTAAAAGTGCAAAGATCCATTCGGAAATCTATGGTTCCGATCATTGCCCGGTAGAACTTGAAATCAGCCTGTAAGCTGTGAAATAACATAAATCAGAGAGTAGGAAATATTGAGATTAGATAAATATTTGGCGGAAGCGGCAATAGGAACCAGAAAAGTCGTAAGAAACTATGTTAAAAATGGTCTTGTCATGGTAAATGATGAAACGATTCTGGAGCCGGCTTCTATAATAGATGAAACAAAAGACGTAATAATCTATAAGAACCGCAGAGTAATATCAGAGGGTCGGGTATATTATATGTTTCATAAGCCAGCGGGTTGCATAACCGCCAGAAAAGATGATAATGCAAAAACTGTGCTGGAGTATTTCCACCAGATAGATACGGGAGGACTTTTTCCGGTTGGACGTTTGGACAAAGATACCGAAGGTCTGTTGTTTTTTACAAATGATGGGGAATTTGACCATCGTCTCATGGATCCGGAAAGCCATGTGCCAAAAACCTATTTTTTCTGGGCCATGGGTGAACTGAATTCGGAAAAAAAAGATAAATTGGAAAAGGGAATCTGTATTTCAGAAGAAGAACCCTTAACCCTTCCGGCAAAAGTAAAACAGGTTCAGTCAGGCTTTTTTTCTGAACTGGAATCAGAACTTGAAAAAGATATGGACAAAAAAATAGTCAT
>Ga0302296_1003294_pt1 | contig 10425 bp, 9 predicted proteins | sample III_Fen_N3_1_FD_194546 | JGI IMG/M metagenome (GOLD analysis project Ga0302296, IMG submission 194546) | Peat permafrost microbial communities from Stordalen Mire near Abisko, Sweden - III_Fen_N3_1 | ecosystem: Environmental > Terrestrial > Soil > Wetlands > Permafrost | place: Sweden: Abisko... | reverse complement strand
TGGGTATGTTTTTTATCGGTTTTCTGGGTGCCATGCTTTATTGTCTGTTTTATACATTGCGTGTCTGAACTAAGGTTTCAGCCTGCAACTTGTATTTTGTTTACTTCAGGTTAGATTATGTAAAAAATGATTGTTAGGTTTATATTGCAAAAATAATAAAAAGGAACGCGCATATTACATCTTTTGATATAAATTTGCAGAAAAAATTTAAGAATAAACTTTATCAATACTATATTCTTTGCATTAAATTGGTGAATAGGCTTTTAAATGCTGCAAATTATTACAATATGACAACTAAACAACGGTTTGAAGATATTATCGACTGGTTTCAAAAAAACGTGCCCATTGCCGAAACCGAATTGCATTATACTGATCCATTCGGATTGTTAGTAGCTGTTATTTTGTCGGCTCAATGCACCGATAAGCGCGTAAATATAACAACTCCAAAGCTACTCGCTGCCTTTCCAACTCCTGAAGCCATGGCGGCTACAACTCCCGAAGTGGTTTTTGAATACATACGTTCCATTTCCTATCCCAATAATAAAGCAAAGCATTTGGTGGGTATGGCTCAAAAGCTTGTATCCGATTTTAATGGCGTAATGCCCGACGATATTGACTTGTTGCAAACATTACCTGGAGTGGGTAGGAAAACAGCAAACGTAGTATTATCGGTTGTTTTCGATAAACCGGCTATGGCTGTCGATACACATGTTTTCCGGGTTTCGGAACGATTGGGTTTGACAACCGATTCCAAAAATCCGTTACAGACCGAACGGGAATTGGTGAAATATATTCCGGCAGAACTGATTCCCAAAGCACATCATTGGTTGATTTTGCATGGACGTTATGTTTGTTTAGCTCGTAAACCTAAATGTGCCGAATGCGGGTTAACTGAATGGTGCAGGTATTTTCAAACACATTGAGATTTTAATTTTATCAGAATCTTAAATTGTAAGAAAAGCGCATAAAATCAGGTTTTTTGCATCATAATTCGGTAATTGTGCTTTGCGAATAGTTATTTCCTTATTATATTTGTACTCAATTTAAAAATAGAATAAAAATAATAATTATGATAGATGAAGAATTAGTTCGTTGTCGCCCTTGTGGATATGTAATGAAAGCCAGTGAGTTGGGCGATGTTTGTCCTGCTTGCGGTTTACCCAGAAATGTTTTTGAGCCTTATCGTGAGCGGGTTTCTCCCAATCGTTTGTTAATCCTTAGTCTCGATATTCACCCTATTGCTATTCACGTATCACAAACATTAGTTGCATTTACACCACTTTTAATTATTTTCCACTGGATTTTTCCCGAATTTCAGGAAACTATAGTTCATTCAGTGATCAATTTTTCAATTTATATGCTTCCGCTTTCGTTGTTAGCATCTTTTGTTTCAGGTTTATTGGATGGGATTACCCGTTTCAAGACTCTTCGAACTCCGATGTTAAAGTCGAAAATAATTTTCAGTATTGCCATTACATTATTGTCTGTAATTCAACTGATTATTTTCAAACCGGAAGAGTATAATTTACTGACTTTAGCCATTGGTGTCATTATATTGGCATGTGCGGTAAAGTTAGGTTTATTAGGTAAAAGATTGCTTGATGTTATTCTGCCCGGAACGTATGTGCCCCGTAAGAAAAAAAAATCGACAGCCACAGCTCCTAAACCAAAACCTGCTGCCAAAAAAGAAATTGAAGATTAATATTTGCTACAATAATTCTTAAAGAGACAATGCGACTGTATTGTCTCTTTTTTTTTAGCGGAAAATCAGCTGATTCTATCTTTTATCCAAAATGAAAAATTAGTATTACCTTTGCAGGAGTAAAAAATAACGAAAAGAACCTATAACACGACCATGGACGTAAAATCAGCCGAGTTTATTATCAGTAATACCGATTACAAAAAATGTCCCGAAAGTAAATTGCCTGAATATGCATTTATTGGTCGTTCCAATGTTGGAAAGTCCTCGCTTATTAATATGCTTTGCAACCGTAAGGATTTGGCTATGACTTCGTCTAAACCCGGTAAAACGCTTTTAATCAATCATTTTTTGATAAATAACAACTGGCATTTGGTCGATTTGCCTGGTTATGGGTATGCCACTGCGGGTAAGAAAATGCGCGATAAGTTACAAGAAATGATCGAAAGCTATATTCTTTACCGTGAACAACTTACTTGCTTGTTTCTTCTTATCGATTGCCGTCACGAACCTCAAAAGATTGATCTTGATTTCATGGAATGGTTGGGTGAAAATGGAGTTCCATTCTGCATTGTTTTTACCAAACTCGATAAACTAACACATGCCAAAGGTGTGTCAAACGTGCAAGCCTACAAAGACAAGCTTAAAGAGCAGTGGGAGGAACTTCCTACCATTTTTCTTACTTCATCTGAAAAACGTAATGGGAGAGAGGATATTCTCAACTACATTGCCGAAGTCAATAAAACATTGTAAATCAAATTGATTTATTCACCTTCCAAATTTTTCTTGTTCCTGTTTTTTGGGGAATAAGTAAATTTTTGCGTTAAATACATTTGAAATGAGATTAGAATAAAATTATAGTTGTAATTTTGTACCGTTGTTTATACAACTAAAATAATTAGACTATGTTACAACTTCAAAACGACGAATTATTCAACATTCTTGTTGGCAAGATTTCTACAGCTATCAACCGAACTTTTTTACGTGCTTTTGCAAATGAAGGCATTGAAATAACTACCGAGCAATGGTCGGTAATGGCATGTCTTTGGCAACGCGATAAAGTTACTCAACAGGCTTTATGCTCACTGACGTTGAAAGATAAACCGAGTATGACCCGGCTTATTGATAAACTGGAAAGAAGGAATTTAGTGACAAGGGTTGCTGATCATAATGATCGTAGAATCAATTTGATACACCTTACTGAAACCGGTACTCAATTGCAAAAACGTGCTACCAATTTGGTGGAGGAGCTTGTTTCCAAAGCTTTAAATGGCATTACGGAAGAAGAACTGATAGTTAGTCGTGTCGTTTTGAAAAAAATAATGACCAATTTGAAATAAATTTTTTGTTTATATAGTTGTGTATGCAACTATTGTTTAGTCAATAATAAAATTATCAGGTATGAAGAAAAAAGTATTATTAGTTACAATGGCTTTTGCAGTCGCTCAAATGTATGGGCAAAAGGTACTGAAACTGGAAGATTGCCGGCAGATGGCTTTGAAGCACAACAAAACAGTACAGATGGCGAAAGAGAGTGTAAACGCAGCCCGTGAATTAAAGAAGGCGGCATTTACTCAGTTCTTGCCCAATTTTTCGGCAAATGGAACGTACACATGGAATGAGAAAAACTTATCGTTGCTTTCGGAAGATGCTATGTTGCCTGTTGGCAGTAAAATGGCGGATGGAAGTTTCGGGTTTACTGCCGATCAGATTTCCAACAAATGGACGCTTCTAAACGGACAGCCTGTTCCGCTCGATGCCAGTAACACACCTTTCAATCCTAAAGCAAATCCGGAAAAGATTCAATGGAAGGGATATGCACTTTTACCCAAAGATGCTATGGAATTTAATATTAAAAATGTAATGGCCGGTACGGTAGGATTTGTACAACCCATTTTTATGGGAGGTAAAATTCTGGAATTATACCATATGGCAAAATATGGAGAAAATCTTGCACAGGCGCAGCAGGAAAGTAAAATCACTGAATTATTGCTTGAAGTGGATGAGGCTTACTGGCGCGTGGTTTCGCTGGAAAACAAGGTAAATCTGGCCAAAGATTACAGGAATCTAATAGCGAAAGTAGATTCGGACGTAAGTGTTATGATTCAGGAAGGAGTTGCAACAAAATCGGAAGCACTTAAAATTAAAGTAAAGCTGAATGAAGCCGATGTAACCGTTACCAAAGCAGAAGATGGATTGAATCTTTCGAGAATGGCATTGAATCAGCTTTGTGGCATTGAGCTGGATGATGTTTATAAATTGGAAGATGAAAACCTGAATTCGGACGTAACCACCCCATTAATTCCGGTAGATCAGGCCATTCAGAATCGTCCTGAAATAAAAGCATTGACTCAATTGGAAAATCTGGCCAAATCGAACGAAAAACTGATGTTTTCCAGATTCTTACCCAATATCGGACTGGCAGGAAATTATCTGGTTTCCAATCCCAATTCGTTTAATGGATATAAAAATGAATTGGGTGGCATGTTTTCAGTAGGAATCGTTGCGAATATTCCGCTCTTTCATTTTGGAGATAAATTTTACACGCTGAATGCGGCCAAATCCCAACGGAAGATTGCAACCTTGCAATTGGAAGAAACCAAGGAAAAAATGCAACTTCAAATCAAGCAAAATTCATATAAAGTGACCGAGAGTCTAAAAAAGAAATCAGCTACGCAACATAATATTGATCAGGCTACCGAGAATCTTCGTTATGCCACTGAGGGATTTGAAGCGGGAGTTATTACTTCAACCGATTTGTTGGGCGCACAAACAGCTTGGTTATCCGCAAAATCGGAGAATCTGGATGCTGCTATCGATGTGAAGTTGTGTAATTTATACCTTGCCAAATCATTAGGAACGCTTAAATAATTCATAATTCCAAATTGGAATTAAATTGTAATAGAAAATAAAATATTAAAGATATGAAAAAGAAAAATCAAGATTTAAGAACCGGCTTATTTGCCTTAATCGTAGTTATTGTCATAATATTCATCATTGGTTTAATTGTGTACCGACCAGAGTCAACGGTTATTCAGGGAGAGGCTGTGGTTTCGGAAGTTCGTATTTCGGGGAAAGTTCCGGGTCGGATAAAACAATTCATTAAAGAAGAAGGAAGTTGGGTGCATGCCGGCGATACACTGGTTTTAATTGATAGTCCAGAGTTAACCGCAAAGTTAGAACAAGCCAATGCAGCTGAAAATGCTGCTCAGGCTCAAAATAAAAAAGCCATTAAAGGTGCTCGCAAAGAAATGATTTTCGGTGCTTACGAAATGTGGCAAAAAGCATTGGTTGGGGTGGATATTTCTAAAAAATCGTATGACCGTGTTCAGAAACTATTTGATAAAGGAGTAGTTACAGCACAAAAGCGCGATGAAGCTGAGGCACAATACAAAGCTGCTGTTGCAACGGCAAATGCCGCCAAATCGCAATACGATATGGCAATGAATGGGGCTGAGAAAGAAGACAAGGAAGCAGCTGAAGCGTTGGTAAGTCGTGCAAAAGGAGCTGTAAATGAAGTGAAATCGTATTTAAAAGAAATTACACTTACTTCACCTATCACAGGCGAAATAGCAGAGATTTACCCTAAATGCGGGGAGCTTGTTGGAACTGGTGCACCGATTATGAGCATTATCGATTTGAATGATATGTGGTTTTCGTTCAACGTTCGTGAAGATTTATTGGGTGAGTTGAAAAAGGGAAAGGCTTTCAATGTGAAAGTTCCGGCACTGAATAATCAAATTGTACAGGTGAAAGTGACTTATATCAAGGCATTGGCATCGTACGCCACCTGGAAAGCAACTAAAACCACCGGTCAGTTTGATGTAAAAACGTTTGAAGTAAGAGCCAAACCAACAGCTACAGTGAAGGATTTACGTCCCGGAATGACGGCATTGTTTGAAGAAATAGTGAAGTAAAAATCTATTGGTTAATTAGTTAGTCAGTGGATTCGTTGGCTGGTTAATTGGTTTTCCGATTCATGGTATTTTAAAAATTGTTTTTTAGGTATTTAAAATCGTTTATCAATTCATGTTAAACAATATAATTTCATCTGTTAGAATAACATTTAATCGTGAACTAAAACGGATGGTGAGCCGACCGATTTATTTTATTTGCACGGTACTGACCATGGCGTTTTGTTACACTTTTTTTATGACGTTCTTCAACGAAGGGCAACCTAACAAAATGCCTATTGCTGTGGTAGATATGGATAATTCATCTTTGTCCAGGCAATTTTCGAGGAATTTGCAGGCAACGCAGCAAGCTGATATCGTAATGCACTTGAACAGTCATAAAGAAGCTCGTGAGGAAATGCAACGCGGTAATATCTACGCCTTTGTGGAGATAAAGAAAGACTTTTCGAAAGAAGTGATAACCAATCGCAGACCTTCGATTACATTCTATGTGAACGACGGTTACCTGATTGCTGGGTCATTGTTGCTTAAGGACTTAACATATATGAGTACTGCCACCGGCATCGGGATGCAGCAAAAAGTGTTGAGAGCCAAAGGGGTGGACGAAAGCAGAATCATGGGGATTTTACAACCCATCATCATTGATACACACTTGATTGGAAATGCGTGGGCAAGTTACGGGACGTATTTGCTGAATGTAATTTTACCGGGAATTTTGCAATTGATGGTAATACTTATGACTGTCTTTGCAATAGGTGTTGAATTTAAGGAGAGAACAGCTCATGATTGGATAGGACTAAGCAACAACAATATGTTTGCAGCTTTGTTTGGGAAATTATTGCCTTACACCGTTGTTTTTACAACCCTTGGCGTGATTGGTAACGTATTGCTTTTCAAGTATATGCATTATCCATTGAATTCAAGTATCGGTTGGATGTTTTTATCGACGCTATTATTGGTAGTTGCATCACAGTCGCTCGGAATTTTGTTTATCGGAATCACACCGGTACTACGCGATGGGGTGACTCTTGCCGGCTTGTTCGGTATGTTGGGTGTTACATTTGCCGGATCAACTTTTCCAATTGAACAGATGCCTTATCCGACACGGATATTCAGTGATTTGTTTCCAATGCGACATTATTTTAATATATATGTTAATCAGGCATTGAATGGAACTGAAATTCGCTACTCGTTAATTTCATTTGTTGCACTCATTTCATTTACTATCGTACCACTTTTTGTTTACAACCGATTGCGAAAAGCGGCTATTAATCAAAATTTTCCTATAAAATAAGGCCATGAATATACGACAGAAAAGAAGAACGAATAACATTTTGTCCATTTTGAATGACACATTACGTGTGATTAAATCTGAATTCATAACCATGTTTAAGGATAGGGGAGTGGTGATAATGCTGGTGTTGGCTCCTTTGGCTTACCCGGTTATTTACGGTTTCCTCTATAAAAATGAAACACTGGTTGATGTTCCGATTGCTGCAGTGGATTGTTCGCATAGTCAGAAGTCAAGGGAACTTTTGCGCCACATTGATGCCACTCAAAATGTAAAAATAGCGTACCATTTCAATACACTGCTTGAAGCCAAAAAGGCATTTAACGAGAGAAAAGTGAATGGTGTGGTGTTTATTCCGGCTGATTTCAGCAAAAAATTAAACTTCAGCAACGACCAGACAACTGTATCAGTTTACTGCGATATCAGCAGTTTCATGTATTACCGCATCATCAATCAGGCTTGCAGCAATTGTATTCAAGCAATGAATGCACAGGTGCAGATGGAACGATTGAATGCATCAGGAATAACAGGCGAAGATGCCAATATAGCTGCTAATCCCATTCCTTTCGTGGGTACACCACTTTACAACGAGGGAGCCGGTTTTGCCAGCTTCTTATTGCCTGCATTGCTTATTATTATCCTCCAACAAACCTTATTTCTGGGAATCGGAATGATTGCCGGAACCTCGCGCGAAGAAAACCGGTTTCATGAATTGGTTAGTTCATCGGTTCACCGGGGACGGACACTACGGGTAGTAATAGGGAAGGGAATTTGCTATTTTTCGATTTATGCCGTGTGGTCGTTCTTTATTTTGGGTGTTATACCTCATGTTTTCGATTTACCACATATTGGAATTACCTCAGATTTAATCTTGTTTATGATACCGTTTTTGCTGGCGGTAATATTTTTCTCGATGACTGTATCAGTATTTCTACCCAACAGAGAAACCGGCATGGTGCTTTTTCTATCATTTTCGCTGGTGCTATTATTTATTAGTGGAGTTTCATGGCCACAGTCCAATATCAACTGGTTTTGGAAGACATTTGCCTGGATATTCCCCTCGACAAGCGGCGTGCAGGGATATGTAAAGATCAACACCATGTCTGCCCGATTAAACACTGTTTCTACCGAATATGTGAATCTCTGGATTCAAACGGCACTGTATTTTATTACAACAACAGTAGTTTATCGTTGGAAAATAAAACGAAGTCAGGAAAAGTCAAGAAAAGAATTAGAATCGTCATTAGTTTAACATTAATTTTTATAGTTCAAAATCAAAATCCGAAAAAAGGAAAGTGTTCAACGATGCTTTCCTTTTTTTTGATAGAATTAAAATTATTGGACCAAAATATAGGTTAATTAAAAATATATACTTAATTTTGGGGCGACCAAATCTATTTAGAGTTGAAAATGAATTGCTAATCTAATACTTAAAAATTATTGCAATGAAACGAACCATTTTTTTAGCCATTTCTATTATGTGCTTGTTTGCAAACGATGTATTTCTTTCCGCTCAAAACCAGGCAATAAAGTACGAAACATCATTTGAAAAGGCCAAGGTTCGTGCATTGACAGAAAACAAGCCGATAGCGATTTTGCTGACTGTTGAGATACCTGCAGCTTTCAAAAATGCTCCAGCTGTATTAGACAACTCGATGGTTGTGGAAAAATACAATTCAAACTTTGTGAATTACAAAGTGGCTAAAGAAGATACCCTTCATTCCAATCCAATTATTCGCGAATTTAAAATCTACAGATTCCCATCCTTTCTTTTTCTTGATTCCAAAGGTGGATTAATATTTACAGATGTGGCTCTAATGTCGCTGTATCAGGCATTAGTGGGTATGGCTGATAAAGCACTTGCCGAATCGAAAGAAGTGTCGTTGATCGACTATGATACTGTTTACAAAGAAGGTATCAGGGATGCCGATTTTCTGAAAAAATACATTTTGAAAAGACTAAAAGCCGGTATCACAGACAATGCAGAGCTTATTGAAAAATATGTCAACAAATTGAAGGTCGAGGATTTTGATAATTACAATCAGATTCTATTTGTGTTGAAAGCCGGACCTGTTCTTAATGGCAGAGCATATAAATTAGCCTATTCCAATCAGCAATTGATTGATAGTCTGTTTCGGGTTGAACCACCTGCTGACCGGAAAGCAATAAACAACGGCATTATTACAAACTCGATGAACAAAGCCATTCAAAATAAAAATTTTCAATTGGCTTCATCTGTCGCTTCATTTGTTTACGGCACATGGTCAAAGAATCCAAAAGAAGGATATAGAAACCAACAATTACAGCTCATTAAGTATTACAGAGGAGTAAGTGATACGCTAAAGTATTTAAGATCTGCTTCCAATTATTACGACAGTTATTATATGCAAGTCAGTCTTGATTCCATTCAACGAAGGGAAGAAATGAACCTAGAAAACAACCTCAAAACGGCTATGCAAAATGCAACAGTGAAGATGGTGAATAGTACGTCGTTTACCAGAAGTTTTACAGTTGGCAGACCTCAGAATAGTGTTTCAGCTATTGAGTTAAACAATGCCGCTTGGAGTCTTTATCAGTTTGCCGGTAATAAACGGGATTATCTTTTTAAAGCAATGAGCTGGGTAAGAAGATCAATTGTATTTGAACCACTTCCAGCCTTTTATGATACTTATGCGCATATTTTATATAAACTTCATTTTTATGAAGAGGCGGTATATGCAGAAAAAACAGCCATTGAGCAGGCAGAAACCAAAATGGAGAATACTAAAAACTTGCGATTGGAATTAGATAAAATGAAGAAAAGAACTTTATAAGAGGGAATTTACAATTGCGGGAATGATATTTTACACGCGATTAAAATTACTTCCTTCGGTCGTGACCCGGTTGTTTGAATATGAAGCGAATAAAAATTAAAGATAAAAACATATGAGTACTGAATCTATTGTAGAAATTAAGAATCTGGTGAAATATTATGGCCAGAAGCAAGTGTTACACGGCATTAATCTCGATATTCAGCCTGGACAAATAATTGGTTATATTGGTCCGAATGGTGCAGGGAAATCGACAACCGTGAAGATACTTTGCGGATTGATTGATGATTTTGATGGAGATGTGAAAGTGTTGGGTAAGGACTTGCGCACCGAACAAACCAACATAAAAAAACAACTGGGTTATATTCCTGAAAACGCGGCACTTTACGAATCGCTTACACCACTGGAGTTTATGCAGTTTGTGGGTCGGATGCGTGCTATCGAGGAAGACGTGATTCGGAGTAAAGCGGAAGCATTGATGGATATTTTTGAAATGAAAAGTAACCTGAATCAGCGTATTGCTACTTTCTCCAAAGGGATGCGACAAAAGGTGATGATTTGTTCGGCTTTACTGCACAATCCTGAATTGATTTTCATGGATGAACCGCTGTCCGGGCTCGATGCCAATTCCGTAATTATGGTCAAGGAAATGTTGATTCACCTGGCTCGTGAAGGCAAAACGGTGTTTTACAGTTCGCACTTGATGGATGT
>Ga0302296_1003291_pt1 | contig 10438 bp, 7 predicted proteins | sample III_Fen_N3_1_FD_194546 | JGI IMG/M metagenome (GOLD analysis project Ga0302296, IMG submission 194546) | Peat permafrost microbial communities from Stordalen Mire near Abisko, Sweden - III_Fen_N3_1 | ecosystem: Environmental > Terrestrial > Soil > Wetlands > Permafrost | place: Sweden: Abisko... | reverse complement strand
GCCTGCAAAGATGCAAATAATTATAGCATTTCACAATACCTTAAATATGGTATTTTAGGTAACAAAATTGTCAATATGAACTCAACAGATTCTTTCAAATATATTGCAAAAAAATTAGCAGACTGGTACAATGAAAACAAACGTGATTTGCCCTGGCGTGACATTTCCGACCCCTATCGAATATGGATCTCTGAAATCATTCTTCAACAAACCCGGGTCAATCAGGGATTGAGTTATTATATTAGATTTATAGAGCGTTTTCCAACAATTAAAATGTTGGCAGAAGCCGATGAAGACAGTGTACTCAAGTATTGGCAAGGGCTGGGATATTATACCCGTGCGCGGAATCTGCATAAAGCAGCCAGGCAAATTATGAGTAGCTTTAATGGCATATTTCCCACTGAGCATAGTGATATCATTAAACTTGCAGGTATTGGTGAATATACAGCGGCAGCTATTAGTTCATTTGCGTATAATCAGCCTTATGCAGTTGTTGATGGAAATGTATACAGGGTTCTGTCCAGGTTGTTTGGTATTCATACCCCGATAGACAGCAACTCAGGGAAAAAGGAAATTGCGCTGTTAGCACAGAATCTACTATCAAAATCACAACCTGCCATTCATAATCAATCACTGATGGAATTCGGTGCATTGCAATGTGTGCCCTCTTCGCCCGATTGTACTATTTGTCCGTTACTATCTGTTTGTATTGCTTTTGAAAAAAATACAGTTATGTTGTTGCCGGTTAAATCTCAAAAGAAGAAATCAACTCAAAGGTTCTTCAACTATCTTTTTATCAACTATCAGGATACTACCTATTTGCAAAAACGGGTAGCAAAAGATGTCTGGCAGAATTTGTTTGAATTTCCGTTGATAGAATCCGACAGGTTACTCAGCGCTTCTGAATTGATAGAAGAATTAGCATTCAAATCTATATTTAATAAAGTCAACGAAGTAGAAGTTCATAAAATATCAAACCCAATGAAACATATTCTGAGTCACCGGGTGATATTTGCTCAATTCTTTTCAATAAAGATTTCGGAAGAGAATGAAACACTGAAGCAATTTGTGCAGGTTCCTTTGGCTGAAATCGATCGTTATGCTGTATCCAGGTTAATGGAGATATTCCTTGACTTGGAACTTGAATAAAGACTTATTTTTGAAATAAATTTTTAAGCACAAGTTTTTCCAATGCATCATAATCCTGATACCCCAATTCTGATTTAAAGCTTTTCTTGCTTCCCATAAAAACTATGGTTGGCATAGCCTGAATATTAAAACGTTGAGCCAATAAAGGTTCTCTATCAACATCTATTCTGTAAATCACAAGTTTACCTTTATATTTATTCTGTATTGCCTGCAGATGTGGTGCCAGCATCTTACAAGGACCGCACCATGTTGCATGAAAATCCAGTATTACGGGTAAATTTCCTAAACGATTGAAAGTTTTATCCTTGTCAAAATTCCATACCTTTTGTTTGAAACTTTGTAAATTCAAATCTATAATTTCTACTTTAGTTGTATTTTGTGACATTGCAGCAGTACTGACAATGAAACATAACATGATAATCTGGAACGTTCTTTTCATTTATTTTATTTTATTTTGATTAGAAATTTTATTGCATAACGATTTCATGAATCTTTTGATTTATTCTGCTATTTGATTTAACATTATTTCCGTTAAAGTTGTTTGGGATATTCAGTAAAGGCAATGATTATAAGCATTTTAAATTAAATTACAATAAATGTCCTATTTGCTCTTTTCCAATTTGATCCTTTCAATCTTAGCAGTGGCTTTTTTTATTTCATTTTGCAGCCTGACAACATCTTTTTTTACAATCCACAAATGATAGGTTTCAGTAATTGCTTTTTTATCGGAATCAGCCAAGTAGTAAATGTAATTCCGTTTTCCATGTAGAATCACTTTAATCTGCCTGGATACATATTGAGCAACAAAGGACGCTACATCTTTTCCTGCATCATTTTTAAATGTAACAACTTCCCAGCGTTGTCCTGCATCTGTAAAACTATGATAGTTCGGATCTGATGTATCTATCGTGTCTGTGTGAGCAAACAAATCATTGGCAACTACCTCTACTGTTGTATGTTCCAGCTTTCCACCACAATAATTGCTTATCAAAAATAAATTCGCATTTTCATCAACATATGCTTTCAAATAAATGCGGGTTGAGTTGCTTTCAGTCTGTTGTGTTTTGTAAATAAAATTACCTGTTTCCTGATATATTTTATCCTTTTCAAATCTAAAATTCTTTTGTATTGAATCGGATTCATGTAGTTTTTTTGGCAAAATACTATCGCAATAAGCTAATGACCTGGCACTTTCACGGCGAACAATTGTATCTTCCAATGCTGCTGCAATTCGTCGTTTGTTAACCAATCGGGGATATAACAAATGAATACTGTCAATTTCCATTTTAGCTGCATTCAACGAGTTCTGGTCTATAAGCTGCTCAATATGCTTAAGCCGTAAATCAGCTTGCTTTTCTTGTTTCTGCCTTGAATCACAAGAAATTAAACAAGTAAAAATCAATATAAAAAAAAATACTCCTTTTATGTCTTTCATTATTTAAGCACCTAATAAAAAAGTTTTTACCTGTTAGAAAACTGATTTTTGAATTTTGTCCGTTGAAATATCAAAACTTACATAAATTGTATTTTCTGCTAAAATCAATTATATTACCGTATTTATTCTGCAAATTTAATTATTTTTTTTCAAAAGTACCAATTAAATATATTTTAATGAAATCATTTAATTAAAAAGTATTTTAAACCAATTTAGTAGCAGGAACAATTACACGACTTACTGCCAGCTTATCAAGTTTTTTGGTATTGTTAAACCATCTGAAATACCATTGTTTTCTTATAAAAAAAAGGGAAATTTACAACTGGTATATCATTAAGGTCTGTTTATCACTTGTTTTAGACTTATTTTAGACCTGTTTTACCTTAAAATGAAGACTTAACGTTAGCGAAACGGATATAAAACGGTCCTTTTAAATACCGTTTTATATACGTTTTATATACGTTTTATATACGTTTTATATTCGTTTTAGGATAAAACAGATCTAAAAGGGATCTAAAAGGGATGTAACATTTCCTAATCCTGATTTCATATTTCAGAATAACAAGAAAAAACATACAAATGGGATTCATTCTTTTGGTTGTAGTGTGAATAACCGGATGCGGAGAATATCTATTGAAAAAAAAATGACAATACATTCTTTCTACAACTTATTCAGTTTTGTGGTAAGGCAATTCTTCCAATTAATCTTTTTTTTGATTTACAATCAAAAAATCAGGTATAAAGGGGTGCAATTTCTCTATCTTTTGAGATTGATTTACATATTTTGTCTATCTTTGCTTCAAATTTTCCAAAAACACGTACAGATGCTAAAACCGTTTACTCAACTTTTGTTATTCATTGTGTTGGCTTTACAGTTAACTTCATGTATAACAACTCACCAAACAAATTACCTTCAACAACCCAAAAATTTAATTCCTGCCTATAAAGATACATTTTCATATCATGATTATCGATTAAAAGAAGGTGACCGGCTTTCGGTACAGGTATATTCGATGGATGAAAAAACAAACATTCTTTTTAACGGCTCCGGCAACACCGGCTCACAAGCAATGTCTGGTACAGGTTCTAATGAGAACCTCGATCTGTATACCTATCTGGTACAAACCAACGGAACTATCCAGTTCCCGATCATTGGGGATGTACTGGTAAAAGGTAAAACGGTTCGTGAAACAAAAGAGCTATTGGAGATTGCCATCAAACCTCTTCTTAAAATAAATTCGGTAGATGTACGTATGGTTGGTCGGACATTCAGCATTATAGGGTCAGGTAAATCAGGTCGCTTTGCTTTTCCGCGCGAGAAAGTAAATATCTATCAGGCACTGGCTCTGGCAGGTGATGTGGGGTTTTTTACCGACCGGAGTAAAGTCAGGATCCTGCGCGTTACTGAAAATGGGAACCAGATTAAAACATTTGATATCCGAAGTAAAGATATCGTTAATTCAGAATTTTATTATCTGGAGCCTGACGATGTCATATTTCTTCAACCGATGAAAGAACAGTTTTTCGGGGTATCAACCTTCTGGATGGCTGTTTCAACCCTTGTAACGACTTATTCGTTTGGTGTTATCATATACAAAACTTTCTTCTGAAAACCGGGTACTGAATGATTGGCATATTGACTATTATTAAACAGTTGGATTTTAAATATTTATGAAAAACAAAACTCATATATTCGTAATCTTTTTGATATTGATTTCACTATCATCGTGTTACAATTATAAAAACTTACGATTATTGCAAGATAAAAATAAATCAATCCCAAGTTATGAGCGAACTGATTACATCGATTATCGCATCCAGGTAAATGATGAAATCACATATCGACTTATAACAGCAGATGAAACCATTTCAAAACTCATATCTTCATCGTCTACCAGCCAGAATCAAATGTCGTATCGGGTATATCCCGACAGTACTATTGACTTGCCCTTCATATCACATATTCATGTTGCAGGACTCACCCTGAACGAAGCATCGAAGGTTATTGAAAAACGGTTTAAAGAACTTATTCCCGACGCAGTTATCAAATTAAGTCTATCAAATAAAACATTTACCATTTTTGGAGATGCCGGATCAGGAATATTTCCAATCTACAAAGAGAAACTTACTATTTTTCAGGCTCTTTCCATGTCGGGTGATTTTAATGAAACCAGCGATCGTAAACACATCCGGATCATTCGGGACACTGATAAGGGGACACAAATCCTGGATTTTGACATACGTCCTGAAAGCATCATTGATTCAAAGTACTATTACATTTATCCAAACGACATAATATACGTTCAACGTGAGTTTTCAAGTTTTTATAAAGTGAATAGTTATTCTGCCCTGTTGGGTGTAATTACTTTTTCATTATCTTTATTGTTCAGTGTGTTGAACTATACTAAATAATTTCATATCATTTGTCTTATAAAATGAACCTGCAGAATGGAACAAAATAATTTCGATAAGCAATTTAATGACGAAGAAGATTCTGGTTTCGACATCATGGAATGGATACTTTACTTCTTTCATTTCTGGTATCTGTTTGTTATTGGTATTATTATATCATTAGGGCTGGCTTACCTCGATAACCGTTCATGGTTACCGGCAGTTCAAACAGCTGGGACAGTTATGATTGAAGAAAACAGAACCGGTGCAAACAGCTCCCAGGCTCTCATGCAAGGCTTTGGAGTTCAATCGGGCTTTAAAAATGTCACTAACCAGGTGATCATGTTAGGTTCGTATGACCTGGTATGTAAAGTTGTGGATAGCCTTCCTTACCTAAAAGTGGACTATATTTCAAAAGGGCCGTTTATAACCCGTAACCTGTATCGGAATTCACCTTTCCTCATCCAATCGGATTACATTTCACCTGAAGCTTATAATTTACTTTTTAAGATCAAGATTCAATCAAATGGATCCTATACTATTTCGGTAGAAAACAACAAACATTATAATAATCTCCAATTAGCCGGTCGATTCGGCCAACCGATTCAACACAATTTGTTCTTTATTACAGTTAATAATCTAAATAGTTTTCAGGAAAATACAGATTTATACTTCCGTTTCAGAAGCCGTGAATCATTGGTTGATGATTTTAAATCCCGACTTAATTTCGGGTATGACGTTGAAGGATCTTCTGTATTGAAGATATCATTAGTGAGCGAGACTCCCGATCGTGATATTGATTTTATCAATAAATTATGTGAAACATTTTTGACCGATAACCTGGATAGAAAGAATGATGCTGCAAACAAAACAATTAAATTTATTGACGATCAGTTAGGAGTTGTATCCAAGTCGTTAGCAATTTCGGAAGGTGACATGACGAATTTCAGACAATCAAATAAGATTGTCGACGTATCCAGTCATACAAGTGAATTGCTGGGAAAAGCAGCAAAATACGACACCCAACAAGCGGAATTAAAACTGCGTGAAACATACCTGGATTACCTGACCAAATACCTAAAGACCAATCTGGCAGATGGAGCAATTGTTGCTCCTTCGAGCCTGGGACTAAACGAACCCATGTTAATGAATTTTGTTCAACAAATCAATGAACTGTATGTTCAACGATCGGAAGTGACAGAAATGAATATGTATTATGCAAAATACACTAAGCAGATTGAAACCGCCAAGTTAACTGTGCTGGAAGTCATCAAGAGCATGAGGGCCTCTCTTGATATTGAGAAAAATGATTTCAACAAACGATTTGCTGTTGTTAATAAAGAAATTGAAGAACTTCCTAAGAAAGAACTTGAAATGATTGCCATTGAACGAAAATATAAAATGGATGACAATTATTACACCTTTTTTCTTCAAAAAAGAGCGGAATCTGAAATTTTAAAAGCCTCAAATACACCCGACAACAACATACTGGATAAAGCCCGCATCATGTCAGTGACAAATTCAGGCAAAAAGTCAAAGACAATTCTCATGTTTTTGCTCTTTGGTATCCTGATCCCAACTGTTATCGTCGTAATCATTGAACTTTTAAACAATACAGTACGTTCAAGTAAGGATGTAGAAAAATATTCAACATTCCCATTAATCGGTGCTATCCGGCATACTAAAAGTACAGATCCATTACTGGTGACAAAGAATCCAAGATCAGCATTCACAGAAATGTTCCGGGTAATTCGAACACGTATTGAGTTTATAGTACAACGGAAGACCGATATTATGATCATGATCACTTCAACGGAATCCGGTGATGGAAAAACATACTTCTCAATCAATCTGGCTGCTGTGTATTCAATGGCCAGCAAAAAAACGTTATTGGTTGATATGGACATTCGTAAACCAAGTGTTAATCAGCGGTTTAATATTGTGCAACCAAATGGTGTGACCAACTATTTAGCCGATCAATGTACCCTGGATGAAATTATCCTACACCTTCCAAAAGTAGATTTTGATATTTTACCGGCAGGCTCGATACCACCTAATCCGGGTGAACTGATTCGTTCGGACAAATTGATTGCTATGTTTGTTGAATTGCGCAAAAGGTATGACTATGTCATTGTCGATTCAAGTCCAATCGGTATGGTAACCGATGCTTATTCGTTGGCTCATCTTTCGGATGTCAATTTATTTGTGGTTCGTAACGGGAAAACAAATAAGACCTTCTTTAAAAAGCTGAGTACTCAATTGAAGATGGATAATTTGCCGAATATGTACTCGGTGATTAACGACGTAGTGGATGATGGCAGCAGGTATTCAAACTACAAGTTGTATAAATACGCATACCTGATCGGGAATAGTTATGGATATGGGTATAGCAATAAAAAGAAAAAAGGGGAAGCTGAAAAATACTTCCATTATTACGAAGATGATACTGAAATTTAAGAATCTTAATTTCAAACATCAGTGTGATTAATTTCATAAGATATTATAACCTGAAAAATAATTTTAATCAAAAATTTTAAATGAAAAAAGTAGCTTTTATTACCGGTATTACCGGCCAGGATGGTGCCTATTTAGCTGAATTACTCTTGAAAAAAGGGTATATTGTCCATGGATTGAAACGTCGTTCTTCTTCATTCAATACTGACCGGATTGACCATTTGTATCAGGATCCACATGTTGATGATCAGAACCTGTTATTGCATTACGGTGATATGACGGATTCCATGAACCTCACCAGGATCATTCAGGAAATTCAACCTGATGAAATATACAATTTAGCTGCCATGAGCCATGTTAAGGTAAGCTTCGAAACCCCCGAGTATACTGCAAATGCCGATGGGATTGGGACACTTCGATTACTCGAAGCAGTCCGGTTACTGAATTTGACTAAAAAAACCAGGATCTATCAGGCTTCTACCTCTGAATTGTACGGATTGGTTCAGGAAGTTCCTCAAAAAGAAACAACCCCATTCTATCCACGCTCCCCGTATGCAGTTGCCAAAATGTATGCCTACTGGATTACGGTGAATTACCGCGAAGCCTATGGAATACATGCAAGCAATGGTATCCTTTTTAATCACGAATCTCCTTTACGCGGTGAGACATTTGTGACCCGTAAGATTACCCGTGCTGCTTCGCGTATTGCCATGGGTATGCAAAACAAATTATTCCTTGGAAATCTCTCTTCCAAAAGAGACTGGGGACATGCAAAGGATTATGTTCGGGCCATGTATCTTATTTTACAACAGGACACTCCTGACGATTATGTGATTGCCACCGGCATAACAACCGAAGTTCGGGAGTTTGTCCGCATGGCATTTGACGAAATAGGCCTCAACATTGTATTTAAAGGAGAAGGTATTGAAGAAAAAGGATTTATCGGCAACATTGACAGTGCGAAATTCACCGAAAATGTAGGCGCTGAGTTCCTTGACATTGTTCGGGCTATTAAAGAACCGATTGTTGAAGTGGATGCCAATTATTTCCGTCCTACTGAAGTTGATTTATTGATTGGTGATGCTACAAAATCACGAACCAGGCTGAACTGGATTCCTGAATATGATTTGAAGAAACTTGTGGAGGAAATGATGCGTTCGGATGTAAAACTTATGAAAAAAGAAACATACCTCAAAGAAGGTGGCTTCAGAGTATTAAATTATTTCGAATAAATATCATGGACAAAAATTCAAAAATATACATTGCCGGTCATAAGGGTATGGTCGGTTCAGCTATTAAACGGAATCTGGAAGCAAAAGGCTATACAAATTTTGTAACACGCACTTCCACTGAACTTAATTTGCTTAACGAACAGGATGTTGCCGGATTCTTTGAAAAAGAAAAACCTGAAATAGTAGTACTGGCTGCTGCCAAAGTAGGTGGAATTGTTGCTAATATGACGTATAGGGCTCAGTTCATTTATGAGAACCTGATGATTCAAAATCATGTTATCCATCAGAGTTATGTACATGGGGTGAAGAAACTATTGTTTCTTGGTTCATCATGCATTTACCCCCGTATGGCTGATCAACCGATTCATGAAAATGAGTTATTGACAGGGCTTCTTGAGAATACTAACGAATCGTATGCCATTGCTAAAATTGCAGGCATTAAAATGTGTGAAGCGTATCACGATCAGTACGGATGTAATTTTATTTCTATTATGCCTACCAATTTGTACGGACAAAATGACAATTACGATCTGGAAAAATCGCATGTATTGCCTGCTTTAATCCGTAAAATGTATTTGGGGAAATGTCTGATGGAACACAACTGGATAAGCCTGCGTGCCGATTTGAACAAACTGCCTGTTGAAGGTGTAAATGGGTCATTCAGCAATGAAGTGATCCTGCAGGTACTCAGGAAATACGGGATTTCGGAATCAAACAATGAAGTGTCCATTACATTGTGGGGAACAGGTTCACCCATGCGTGAATTCCTTCATGTCGATGACATGGCAGATTCCAGTGTTTTCCTATTGCTGAATTATAATGCACCTGATACAACCCCTACTCATGTAAATGCAGGCTGTGGAGAAGATATCACCATTAAGGAATTATCCGAAATTGTACGCAAGACTGTCGGGTACGAAGGAAAAGTAATCTGGGATAGCAGTAAACCCGATGGAACTCCCCGAAAGCTTCTCGACATATCCAAATTAAAAAGTCTTGGCTGGACACCATCCATCTCACTGGAAGAAGGAATTAAAAGAGTGGTTTCAGTGTATATACATGAATAATTAACTATCAATAAAAAGTATTCAAACTATTTATTACAAGTTTAAAGATCAAAAAAAGACGTTGCATGCAACGTCTTTTTTTGATCTTTTTTTATTACAGATTTTGCATATTTTAGAGTTACCATTTCTTATCTAATCTTCTCATCACACTCTTATTTATTTTATAAATAAAAAGTATGAAGTCATAAAAAATCAATCATAAATACTTTCTATCAAAATTACAAAAAAGTGTAAAAGAGTAATTCATTCAATTACCCAATTGTAGTATTTACCCAAAAGAGGAAGTTGACAATAGAAAGCAGAATCTTTTATTTTTCCAGAGCAGTATTGTATATTCTCCATTGCTTTCCCGGCTGATACTAAAGTTACAATATCTATATTTTATACAATGAACAATAATTCATTATTTTTGTTTAATCTTAAAATTGATAAAAAGTAAATAATAAGTTATTACTAAATAATATAATCGATATTTCATTCAATTTTAAAATTAGTTTCTGAGTATTCTTTGTGAAAAGAACAAAAAATAAAATTATCAACATATAGATTATAAAAAGAATAAGAGAATAAATATATTTCCATATTCGTATTCTATTGAATATCATTATAGTTTTGCATTTATCAATTTATAATTTTTAGATTATATAAATACAGGTAAGGGGAACCTAATATTCTATCCCTAAAAACGGTTGTCCCAAAGATATTCATTT
>Ga0302296_1003290_pt1 | contig 10441 bp, 4 predicted proteins | sample III_Fen_N3_1_FD_194546 | JGI IMG/M metagenome (GOLD analysis project Ga0302296, IMG submission 194546) | Peat permafrost microbial communities from Stordalen Mire near Abisko, Sweden - III_Fen_N3_1 | ecosystem: Environmental > Terrestrial > Soil > Wetlands > Permafrost | place: Sweden: Abisko... | reverse complement strand
CCAGGCAGTTGTGCCAATAAGTTCACGATTGTGCGTAAATGGACAGCCACCGATATTTGTGGCAACACCTCGAGTGCTACCCAGCTGATCAATGTCGATGACCAGACCGCCCCAGTAATAAGTGGTGTTCCGGCAACCTTGAATTTAAGTTGTGCATCAGAAGTACCAGTTGGCAGTACAGCTTCGGTAACCGCAACAGATAATTGCACCGGACAGGTGGCCGTTACCGTAAGTGACACGACCACTCCAGGCAGTTGTGCCAATAAGTTCACGATTGTGCGTAAATGGACAGCCACCGATATTTGTGGCAACACCTCGAGTGCTACCCAGCTGATCAATGTCGATGACCAGACCGCCCCAGTAATAACAGGATCGTTTATTGCGGTTACTGTTGAAGGTTGTAGTGTAAGTGATGCACCTGCTGCGGCAATAACTGCATCTGCGCTCGAAAACTTAGGCTTAAATATTAGCGACAATTGCGCCCCAAAAGCAAGTTTAATTGTAACCAGCATACAGACTTCATCAGGAACTTGCCCAATTGTGGTTACACGAATTTATAAGGTATCTGATGCTTGCGGAAACTTTAGTACAGCGACGCAAACGATCAATATTAACGATAAAACTGCACCAGTTATTACAGGAACACCGCAGACAGTTACGGTTGTAGGATGCGCAGCTGAAGATGCACCAGGACCAGCAACCACTGTAGCTGCATTGGAAACTTTAGGAATTGCAATAAATGATGCCTGTACAGGAGATGCTAATTTGTTAGTTTCAAGCACACAGACAGCAGCTGGAACTTGCCCAATTGTGGTTACCCGTGTTTACAAGATAACTGACGCTTGCGGAAACTTTAGTACCACTACCCAAATAATTAATATAGGTGATACCACTGCTCCTGTTGCTAAAGGAAAGAACATTACAATTTCACTTAACTCTCAGGGTACGGTGGCCTTTAATGCAAGTGATATAGATGGTGGAAGTACTGATAATTGTAGTATCAAATCATTAATTGCATCGAAGACTTCATTTACATGTTCTGAATTGGGTGCACATACCGTGACATTAACTGTAGTAGATAATTGTGGAAACTCATCCGTAGCAACGGCAATCGTCACTGTTACTGATCCGAATCCGCCTTCAATTTCAATTAATGATATTGCAGTGAATGAATCGGTAGGTAATGCAGCGCTAACAGTTACCATGTCAACTGCACGTGCCTGTGATGTTTCTTTTACAGTCAAAACAAAAAATAATACAGCGGTAGCTCCTGATGATTATGCAACTGTAAGTTCTACTGTTTATACGATTCCGGGAGGTTCAACAACAGTAACAGTTTATGTTCCTATTGTTGATGATAAGATTGCCGAGTCAGCTGAAACATTCTTTGTTGAACTTTCGAACCCAATTAACAGTGTAATTTCGGATAATCAGGGCGTAGTAACAATTATTGACGATGATTCACCACCAACAGTAATTGTAGGGGATGCCAGTGCGAAAGAGGGAGATAAACTAAATTTCCCAATATCACTTAGCAATATTAGTTCTTCAGACATTACAATAACGTTAGGATTTACTCATGTTACTACTTCTGAAGGCGATTTTAATACTAAACCCGTAACAGTTTCATTCCCGGCTGGAACTACTACTGCTACTGCATCTGTTCAATCAATTAGTGATTATATTCAGGAAGGTAATGAAACCTTTATAGTGAAAGTAACCGGAACGACCGGCACTGTCGGAAATACCAGTGATACGGGTATTGGAACAATTCTGGATGATGATCAAAAACCAATTGCAATAGATGATAATTTGACTACTAATGAAGATGTTATTCTTCACGGCGACGTATCTGGAAATGACTTCCCCAATGGAGCTAATAACATTTGGTCTTTATTATCTCAGCCATCGCACGGGAAAGTGACAATGGTTACAAACGGAACGTTCGTTTATACACCTGATGCAAATTATAATGGGAATGATAGTTTTACCTATAAACTTTGTGATGCAGATGGTGATTGTGACGATGCTACCGTATTTATTACAATGAAGCCAGTTGATGATTTCCCAATTGCAAATGACGATACATTTAATGCGTTCATGGATGGATCAATTAGTGACTATGTGTCAGACAATGATATTCCAAGTGGAGATGGAGGTAATGTTTGGTCAATCGTTAAGCAACCAACTACAGGAACAGTTATATTTAATCCTGATGGAAGTTTTACTTATACACCAAATGTTGGTTATTTGGGGAATGACTCATTCACTTATAAGCTGTGTGATATTGATGGAGATTGTGATGAAGCAGTTGTAAATATTGTGGTTGATGACATTATTCCAAATCAAATTTTCACACCAAATGGTGATGGTCAAAATGATACCTACTATGTCAAGAATATTGAATTCTATCCAGGTAGTAGAATTACCGTATTTAATCGTTGGGGAAATAAAGTCTACGAGAAATCAGGATACCTAAATGATTGGGATGGATATTCAAATGTTAACAAGGTTGGATCCAATGCACTGCCTGTTGGTACATACTATTATGTGATTGATTATGGAGTAAACAGACACAAAACAGGTTATGTTTATCTTGAAAGGTAGATTAATGAATACTAATAAATCCTGAAACTCATGACAAATATTAAAAATGCAAAAAGGATGAAGATCTATTTAATTGTAGTCTTCCTTTTGGGCATACTTGGAAGTGTGTCGGCTCAGCAAGATCCGATGTTTACTCAATATATGCATAATCCGGTATCAATAAATCCAGCCTACGCAGGTAGTAGAGGAACCCTAAATGTTGTCGCTATGCATCGGCAACAATGGGTTGGTATTGATGGAGCTCCCAAAACTCTTACACTATCAATAAATAGTCCTTTCCTCTCTTATAATGTTGGTGTTGGACTTAGTTTGCTCTATGATGAACTAGGACCTGTAAAGCAAACCGGGATATATGCTGATTATGCATATCATCTAAAGGTTTCCAATAAAACAAAACTTGCCTTTGGATTAAAGGGTGGAGTCAATATTTATGATATTAATTTGTTGGATCTTATTGGTTCGCAAGGTGATGATCATGTTGCAATGTATGGTGCAAGAACGTTATACCATCCCAATTTTGGTGTTGGTACATATCTTTATTCCGATCGCTTCTATTTGGGTATTTCAATACCAAAGTTGCTTCAAAATAATTTGTCCGATGATAAAAATACCTTGATCAATAAGGAAGCAAGACATTTTTTTCTGGCTAGTGGTGTAGTTCTTGATGTAACTGAAAATATCAAATTTAAACCATCGACCACGATTCGAATTGTAAATGGATCGCCGGTTTCTGTTGAACTCTCAGCCGCAGTTCTTCTACAAGACAGACTTTGGCTTGGAGGAATGTTTCGATTTGGAGATGCTGCAGGGGCAATGGTCAAGTTCGATTTAACGAATCAACTTAGCGTTGGCTATTCGTATGATTATACGCTTTCTGAATTAAGGCCTTTCAATCAGGGTACACATGAAGTATTTATCAGCTACGATTTTGTGCATAAAAATAGAAAGACTTTGTCTCCACGTTACTTTTAGAAATATCTATCATTATGAAATCTCTATATAAAAAAATAGCATTACTTACAATCGTACTTAATGCTTTCGTTTTACTGCCAGTTGATTCATCGGCCCAATCGATAAAAGAAAAAAGAGCAGATAAGTATTTTGAAAGCTATGCGTATAGCAAAGCTGTTGAAATTTATGAAGACTTGCATGTCTCGGATAGTAAGAATGTAAAATATATTCAACGTTTGGCCTATAGCTATGATAAAATGCTGAATTACAAAAGGGCATTATTGTACTATTCACAATTGGTATTAACAGAGCAAGCTCAAGCTGTAGATTATTATGAATATGCTCAATTACTTCATGTTGCGGGAAAGGATGTTGAATCGAAAGCCTGGCTTGAGAAATATATGATAAAATCGCCTGGAGATCAAAGGGTAAAAGGGCAATTAGCGAATATTAGCAGCAGCAAAGAAACAAAACTTGAGGCCGGCAATGTATTAATTAAAAATCTGGACGGGAACACCAGATTTACCGATATGTGTGCAAATTATTTTAAAGACCAGCTTGTCTATTCGTCATCCAAAGACAGCTTTTCGATGGTGAAAAATACATATGATTGGAATAATCAACCGTTTCTTGATTTGTACATTACGAACCCAGGCTCAGGTCCGGGTGCAAAAGATAGTAAATCAGTTTTCTCATCTGTTAATACAAGGTTTCATGAAGGATCGGTTAGTTTTACATCTGACTATAATACAATGTACTTCACCCGAAATAATTTTCTGAATGGTAGAATAATGACGATGCCTGATGGAACAAATAATTTGAAAATTTATACTGCGGAATATAATGGGAAGGAATGGAAAAATATCCAGAGTTTTCCACTTAATAGCGATCGTTATTCAGTCGGACATCCTGCGTTATCTGCAGATAATAAAACAATATATTTTATTTCTGATAAACCTGGTGGTTATGGACAGACAGATATTTATAAATCAGATTGGAATGGCTCAGCTTGGGGTAGTCCTGTAAATCTGGGAGAGAGCGTTAATACTAGTGGAAAGGAGATGTTCCCATATATTGACAAAGAAGGTGTACTATACTTTTCTTCAGATGGACATCCCGGTAATGGTGGCCTCGATATTTTTGCTGCAAAACAAGATCAATCCGGGAATTATAAAGTTGTTAATGTGGTTACACCCATAAATTCTCCTTATGATGATTTTGGTTTAGTGATCAACAATGATTCCCTCAGTGGTTATTTTACTTCTAATCGTTCGGGTGGTAAAGGTGATGATGATATTTATTCATTCCTAATCAGTAAAATAGATTTAAAAGTTTTGGTTTATGATGATCGTTCAAAAGCATTGTTGCCAGGATCAAAAGTCTCACTTATGACTGATAAAACGAAATTAATTGATTCTAAAATTTCCGATGAAAACGGAGCTGTTGAATTTTCAGTCAAACCAAAAACAAATTATAAGTTGGTTGCTGAAAACACAACTTATACTCCTGAAGCAAAAGACATTCAGATTAAGGGTTCTTTGTTTGATTTTATGCATCAGGAAGATTTGTACTTAAAACAGGCCAACCGGTATCTTACCATCGAAGTTATCGACAAAGAATCTGGTTTAATTATCCCAAAAGCTTTAGTTGATATTTCTGAAGGAAAGTATGATGAGTCAGAGCTGGAGGACAATAATGGAATTATTAAGATGAAAATGAATGAGTCGACCGATTATACATTTTATGTTTCAGCAGAAGAATACTTTGACAAATCGGCAAAATTTTCAAGTGTTGGCAAGGGACCAGGGGAATATTCTTTGACCATAGAATTGGATAAATTGTCGACAGGTAAACAGATTACTCTTGATGACTTGTTTTATGATCTGAATAAATATAATATAAGGCCAGATGCAGCAATCGTTTTGGATAAATTGGTCAAAATATTAAAAGATAATCCGGAAGTCAGGATTGAAATAGGTTCTCATACCGATAGTCGCGCAACAGCTGAGTACAACATGAAGTTGTCGCAGAATCGATCAGAATCCGTAGTCGCATATTTGATTAGTAAGGGAATTGCCAAAAATCGTTTGGTTGCAAAGGGCTATGGCGAAACTCAATTGGTCAACAAGTGTGCCGATGGTGTTGATTGTCCTGAAGTTGACCATCAGGCCAATCGCCGCACTGTAATTGAAATTCTGAACTCAGAAATCCGAAAAGTTAAACGTGGAACGAAGAACGTATACTACTTCTAATCGTTTAAAACTTAATAAAAACAAAAGGCTTTCCACAATTGGAAAGCCTTTTGTTTTTATGTCTTGAACGGTTATTGCTGTAGGAAAATTGGGCTAAAATTATTCCAATTCTGAATACACTTATTTCCACTTAATTGTATTCGTTTATGCTTTTGGATTTGGCTTTAATGGCAATTTGGCCATTTTTTCCACTTCAAGACTTGGAAATCCAAATTCTTCAACGAGTTTCCCCAATAACAGATAAACTCCATCGCCCCTGAACGGGTAGTTTTTCAGCGATGGAGGAAAGTGCACCGTATCGAAAAACTCGCCGTAAATATCGGTGAACGTACCGAAGTGCATAATTTCGTTTCGCGAAGTACGCACGTATTTGATGGTAACCAGTCGACCCAGCATCCGCACTTTGCGACCCACATTTTCCATCATATTCTTTGCAAATATTTCACCCCTGAAATTAGTTTCGAGCATATCGAACGGACTGAGGCTAATGGGAAAACCAAGCAACTCAATCTCATCGTAAGCATCAGCCAATACCGAATGAGTGAGTTTGGGCAGCTTGTATGTTCGTTCCTGCGTCTGAAACATCGGGCGGGTTTTGGCAACTGGTGCGGGGCGGTTTATCAGTGTATAAGCTTCCCACAATAATTCAGCTTTATTCTTTCCGGAGAAACGCAAAGCGCCCAAACGAATCAGGATTACCAATTGTTCTTTGGTAATGGTCGTCCGTTCAATAAAATCCGGAAGGGAACTGAAATCGCCACGCAGCTGCCGTTCGTTCACAATTCCGGAAATGACTGACTGTTCGAGGTTTTGAACGTGAACAAACCCCATGTAAATAGTTTTGTCTATGATGCGGGTTTCGCTGCGGCTGTGATTGATGCAAGGAAGTTCAATCGTTGCACCCTGCCGTTTGGCCTCGTTGAAATACACCCAGGTGCGGTAAAATCCACCGAAATTATTAATGACGGCCGTCTGAAATTCAAGCGGGTAGTGAGCTTTCAGAAACAAACTCTGAAAACTTTCCACCGCATACGAAGCCGAGTGAGCTTTCGAGAACGAATATCCGGCAAACGATTCAATTTGCCTCCACACTTCGCGCGCAATTTCGTCGGAATAACCACGCTCACGGCAATTACTGAAATACTTTTCAACGATGCGCTGAAACTCCACCTTGGAACGGAACTTTCCGCTCATGGCGCGGCGAAGCACATCAGCTTCGGCCAGATCGAGCCCGGCAAAATGGTGTGCCACCTTGATCACATCTTCCTGGTAAACCATTACCCCAAAAGTTTCTTCAAGCTGATCTTTCATTACCGGATGCAGGTATTTTATTTTTTCGGGATGGTGAAACCGCTGGATATACTCTTTCATCATGCCCGATTTGGCTACGCCGGGTCGGATGATTGAACTTGCAGCTACCAATGTTAGGTAATTGTCGCAATGCAATTTAGTGAGCAACCCTCGCATGGCGGGGCTTTCGATGTAAAAACAGCCGTTGGTTTCGGCAGTTCTAAGCTGAAACTTCACCTGTTCATCCTGAAAAAAATATTCCACCTGATGTATATCGACTTTTTCCCCACGGTTTTCCTGAATGATATCCACCGCCTCTTTGATATGCCCGATGCCACGTTGGCTTAGAATATCCAGCTTTTCGAAACACAGATCTTCGGCCATATACATGTCCCATTGCGTAGTTGGAAAGCCCTTGGGTGGTAAATCGAGTGCGGTATAATAGGTGAGTGGTTCTTCCGAAATCAAGATGCCACCGGCATGAATGCTGCGATTATTGGGGAAATCAACCATCTGTTTTCCAAGTGTACGAATGAGATCTGTAATTTCGTTTTTATTCCGCTCGTTATTCGGATCGTCAACCAGTAAGTCGATTTCTTCTTTTGGAAGCCCGAAAACCTTGCCCAGTTCGCGGTAAATTGAGCGATCTTTAAAAGTGGACGTGGCGCCCAGCAAAGCCGTGTGGTCGCGCCCATATCGCTTGAAAATATAATCCTGAACCTGCTCGCGGTCGCGCCACGAATAATCGATGTCGAAATCGGGTGGGGAAGAGCGTTGGGGATTCAGGAAACGCTCGAAATAAAGATCAAGTTTAATCGGATCGACATCGGTAATTTTCAGGCAATAGGCAACGATGCTGTTTGCTCCGCTGCCGCGCCCCACATGATAAAATCCGCACGACATACTATAGCGGATAATGTCCCAGGCTATCAGGAAATATGCTGAAAACCCCAGCTTGTCAATGATTTCGAGTTCGTGGGCAATTCGCTTTTTTGCCTCCGGATTGTTCTTTCCGTAGCGGTAAGCCATGCCGTCGAGTGCCAGTTTCTGTAGTAAAAGCCGGTCGTCATAAGCCGATTGACCAAAAAGTTTTTTATTCTTGACCGACTTGAAATCAAAGCTTATACTACACGAGTTCATCAAAACTTCTGTGTTTCGGATAATTTCAGGATGATCCCGAAACTGATGCCTCAAACTTTGATCATCCATGATTTCCATTTCATCGGCAAACTGGTTTTCCTGAAGTTTGCTGATCAGTACATTGTGATCGATGGCCCGAAGCGCCTTGTGCAGAAACTGCCCATCCATATTTTTAAAGGTAACCGGCTGCCAAACGACCAATTTTTCAATAAAATTTCGGTATTCAGAAGTGAGAAGTCTGTTCAGTTGTTTGCCTTTGATGCTTGTAAATTCATTTTCAAGCAATTCGGGTGCTGCCTTTTTCCCGAAGGGATAAATGATATAAACGTGGTTAAATTTCGGAGCATCCGCCGAATATTTTTTCTGCTGAAGGTTGTGTTCGGTTTGCCAGTCGTTCAGTTCTTTCAGTCCCTCCCGGTTTTTTGCCAGCCCGATGTAAAGTAGCTCGTCGTCGTTCCGAAACTCGCACCCGGCAATGGGTTTAATGCCTTTCTTTTGTGCCTCCAGCACAAATTCAGGAATACCCATGGTTGTATTGATATCGGTGAGCGCGAATGTTTCAACACCGTTTCCGATAGCCAAATCAAGCAATTCGCCGATGCCGAGCGTTCCATAGTGCAGACTGTAATATGAATGGCAATTGAGGTACATGTTTAAAACTAAATTGTTATGAGGTATGGGTTGCGAGTTTTGAGTTCGGAGCTAGTAAAAATGTTCCTGAGTTCCTGAGTAACATGGACCTGATGTAAAACAATTTTCAAATCTCTATATTTTCAAATTATGACATCTGAGACTGAACACTGAGACTGGCAACTTTTTTTTCTACTCCCGAAGCGCGGTGGATGGCATCGGAGCCGTAACGTATCCTGATCTTGTCCATCGACAGGTAAAGTTTAATCATTTTGTCGTTGTTGTCGAATAGATCGAGTTGCTGAACGCCTCCGATCAGTCCACCCAGTTTCACGCCAATCAGCCGGATGAGCATTCGTCGTTCGTACAGACGCCGGAACAAATCGAGTGCAGTGTCCATCAGGGTGTGATCGAATGAGGTATAAGCAATTTTCTTTTGCAAAGTGTGCGTGTCGAAATTTGAATAGCGGATTTTAACAGTCACTACTGAGGCCAGTTTTTGTTTTTTCCTCATTTTAAACGCGATTTTCTCGACCATGGCAATCAGCAGGCGTTCGAGCATCTGAATATCAATGGTATCCGTTTCAAAAGTACGCTCTGTGCTGATTGATTTTTCTTCTGAATAGCGTACGACTGGAGAAAAATCGACTCCATTTGCCTTGTTCCAGATATCTATTCCTGATTTTCCAAGGACACTTTGGATCATTTCCGGAGGAATCTCACTCAGGGTTCGAATGGTAAAGACGCCCATTGAATGGAGCAATTGTCGGGTTTTGTCGCCCACACCGGGGATCTTTTTGATCGGGAGTGGGTTTAGAAATGGTTGTACAAAATCGCGCGGAACTTCTTTTTCCCCGTTAGGTTTGGCCTCGCCAGTGGCAATTTTCGATACGGTTTTATTCACCGACAATCCGAATGAAATAGGCAATCCGGTTTCGCTGATGATTCGGCTACGCAGTTCGTGTGCCCATTTGTACGAACCAATAAAGCGATCCATTCCTGAAATATCGAGGTAATGCTCGTCGATCGAAGCTTTTTCATATACCGGGGCACAATCGGCAATCACATCGGTAACCAGCCGCGATTGTTTGCTGTATTCGTCCATATCGCCACGAATGACAATGGCGTCGCGGCAGAGGTTCAAGGCCATTCGCATGGGCATGGCCGAATGAACGCCAAATCGCCGGGCTTCGTAGCTGCAACTGGCCACTACGCCACGATCGGATAGTCCGCCGATAATAACAGGTTTACCGATTAATGCGGAGTTTCCCTTTCGCTCAACCGACACAAAAAAGGTGTCGAGGTCTAAATGTACTATAGTGTTATTTTGAAAATTCATGGTATTATCCTCCCTGCGTTTCGGTCATCTTGTCATCCTGAACTTGTTTCAGGATCTCCACATCTCAATGTCAGACCCCGAAATGCCTGCCAGCCGGCAGGCTGGAATTTGGGGTGACTGTCTGTGAGAGAGTTGAAAAAAAATGCGTCTATTTTTGTCATTTAAAATCAATTTCATATATTTGACCATTATATAATCATATTTGACGATTATAATTTAGTCAATAGTATTT
>Ga0302296_1003288_pt1 | contig 10445 bp, 6 predicted proteins | sample III_Fen_N3_1_FD_194546 | JGI IMG/M metagenome (GOLD analysis project Ga0302296, IMG submission 194546) | Peat permafrost microbial communities from Stordalen Mire near Abisko, Sweden - III_Fen_N3_1 | ecosystem: Environmental > Terrestrial > Soil > Wetlands > Permafrost | place: Sweden: Abisko... | reverse complement strand
AAGCAATATTTATCAAATAGGCTGCTTCAACTACAGCTTTGGGTAGCTCATTTCCAAGTTCTACGTCAGACGAGGTGTAAGTGATTGCATTGGCAACCCATTCCGGTTTTTCACGCCCGGGACTTCCTTGACCATCCATCCAACGCACTTCAGGGAATTCTTCGTGAAGCGGTTTGTAAATGCGATCGGGAATAGCTCTTACTTTCCAGCCAACCGATGCATCATAAACGATAATATCTTTTTGCGCTACTCCGGCCGGACCTGTCAGTTGTTTTAATAATGCCCGTGTTGCCTGTGGAGATTGATCAATGTCATTGTCCATATCGTTGGGTTGATAGGTATTATTGATATTTATTTTTATGGCAATAAGTTCTCCTGGTTTCCAAGCTCTATTGCCTTTTCCATGTGCGCGGTTGTAATATTGAAAAAGACCTGTCCATGCTTTTGCATCACTGGTAGCTCCGGTTAAGGAACGCACTGATTTCGAAATCATTGTTGCAAGTGCTTGTTCATTGATATTTCCGTCTTCCCACCACTTTCCTGTTTTACCATCCCAGGGTGTAGCTGCAATGTCGCGAACCCAGGTGACACGTCCCGGATAAATACCTTTGGCTGTACCAATGGGTTGATTGGGTTTTGTAGAAAATGGTGATAACTCAGTAGTCGATTGATTAGTAGCTGAAAGATCTGAACTATTAAGGAGTTGTGCAACTCCAAAAATACTCAATCCTATTATGCATAAAGCCCCAGCGAAAATGATTCTTTTTCTATTGAAATAATTACGTGATATTCTTACCAGAAATACGCCCAACGTGCTTGCCGAAATCCAGGCCAGGAATGAAAAGGCGACAGGAATAGCCGCTTGTTGACATGGATATTCAGCTCGCGATGGTTTTGGAATAACCCGAACAATTACCCAAACCAACGCCACTAATCCAACGATGGGGAAAATCAGCTTGTGGTACATGGAATCCGTCCGCAGTCTTCTGATTCGTCCACTTTTGGGACAAATCTTGAAGAAAAAGGTTTTTATTTTGTGCATGATGAGTTAGTTTTTATAATCAATTTTCAGGAACGAGACGGCCTGACGTGGTAATTGAAAGTTGACCGACAATTCTGAGTTTTTGATGTTCACCTTTTGTGGTTTTGATAAAAGTTCCAGTTGTCCCGATTTTTCTAATATTTTATATTCCTTTTCGCTTGGATGCTGTGGCGATCCCAACTTTTTCCAAACTTCGTACGAATTACTATGCGCAGCATCAATGCGATAATGATAAAGAGTTGCTTTGCCATTTTTCAGGCCTTTTACACTTACCTTGACCGGCGAGCCTTCTCCCTGAATGTCGTCATCATGATAATTCCAAACAAGAATGGTTGTATTATTATTCGTTTTTGCAGCCAATGCATTAATATCTGTCCGAACTCCGCGAACACTCGAATCGCGGATGGCTTTAAAATCGTATGCTAAATCACCTGAAACATCAACGCGATTTCCACTCATCATTCCCAACATTCTAAAGACGTTTAGCACGGGCTTGTCCACACCATTTGTAGCCAAATCTCTGAATCCAAAGAACCATGGTTGATTCTCAAACTCAAACGACCAGTTGACAGCTCCGATTAAGTTTACACCATGATATTCGGCCAGATCATATTCGCGGGCAATGGAAGCTGCGGTGTAACTGGAATACATGGTGCCATTGCGATAGGCGTTTTGAGGGTCGGTTTGCATACCACAAGCGGCACAACCCTCAGGGTCTGATTCACCTATAATCACTGGAATATTTTTCATCTCCGGAAATGAAGCAATTACTTTAAAGTGATCGTTCATGTCGCGAAGTTGATTCATCATTCCCATGCGCACTACGCCATTTACTACCCGTGGAGACCCTTTTGCATGAAACGCAACAAAATCCAGTGGAGCTCCAATCTTCCCTGTCACAGCATTGGTGTCTTTTAAACAATGGGTAATGAAATTCCGAAGAAATTTAGTAGCACCACCAGTAACGTGCGGTCCTCCTATACGTGAAGTGGGTAATGCTCTTTTTACGGCATCCGAAGCATAATCGTACATTTTGCAATATTCTCCAAATACATTAGGAGTAATGAGATAAGCACCATTAGGTTCGTTCCACAATTCCCAATACCAACTCTCCACTTCTGCTTGCCCGTATCTTTTTACCGAGTGTTGCACCCATTGATAAATCAGCTCTGCCCATTTATTATAATCTTTTGGAGGATAAGCCCATCCGGTTTCTATCTCCGAGTATTTTACGCCCGGTTTCCAGTTATGTTGATAGGGTTGTGGGTGTGTGGATAGAGCTTCGGGCATAAACCCAATCTGTGCCAATGGCTTCATTCCACGTTGAATATAAGTGTCGAAAATAGAATCAACTATTGCCCAGTTGTAAATCGGATTTCCGTTTTTATCTTCGGTGTACATATTGGTAGAACCCCATTTAAGTGCGGCAGTTCCATCGCCTGTATTCATTAGGTTGTGAGCCCTCACATACACTGGTACCGGACTTAATGCTGCAATTTCAGAAAGCAGTTTTTTGCCATCTTTCATGTAGGTGTAGTTCGGTTCGTCGTACCCAAACCATGCCCAAATAGGTTTCATTGGACCTTTTTCTTTTGCCAGGTCAACATTGATGTTTATGGTGCTATTCTGTGAAAATAACGAGACGCTAAAAAGAATGCTCAGTAATAAAGTCTTTAATTTCATTTGAATGTATTTATAAAAGGTTTTCTAAACAAAAATATTGATGTATTTTACGGTATCCGTAATCGGCATAATACCATGCTGTTCCAGCGAATTAAAATACACGCTGTCACCTTGTTTGAGTGAGTATTCCAATGTGCCTACCTGCAATTTCATTTCACCTTCCAATACATGGATGAATTCTTCGCCTTCATGCGTCAGATGATGCTCTTTTACCTCTCCCTTTTTGCCAACAAAAAGGAAAGGTTGCATTTTTTTATCTTTAAATTCGGAAGCAAAAGGGAAAATATGATACCCACGATCGGTTTGTGTAATATTGTCGTTTGCTCTTTCGGAACTTATCATTACCGACGATTGCGTGTTGCTCTCTTCCATCAAAACAGAAACATTCGTGCCAAGCGATTTTGCAATTTTTACCAATGTGGCTACTGATGGCACTACCGCATTGGTCTCTATTTTCGAAACCATGCTTTTAGACAAGTCGCAGGCATTCGCAATATCCTGCAAAGTCCTTTTTTGCACCAATCGTAAATTGCGAATGCGGGTTCCTATTTGCAATGAATTTATCATATTATTTGAAGTTTATTATAATTCAACCTTGTTGAATGGCAAAAGTATTGTATTTTTGTCGAATAACAGAATAAATATCTTTAAAAATCGATTATTGAATCAATATTTATAATCCACCATTAAATCTAAAAGAATGAAAAGACCTATCATTACCGTCGTTTTTCTTGTGCTGTGTTTGGGAATATATGCTCAGGAAGCTTTTGTAAGCAATAAATTACTAAAAGTATGGAGTACTCCTGCAGGACTAAACGTGCCGGAATCATCGCATTATAATCCTTCTGATAAAATTATTTATGTATCTAATATTGTAGGTAAACATAATGTAAAGGATGGTGAAGGTTTTATTTCGAAGTTAAATGCAAAGGGTGAATTTATAAAGAAAGAGTGGGTGAAAGGATTGAATGCCCCTAAGGGAATTAGTTGCACGAAAACGAGATTATACGTTACCGACATCGATAGGGTAGTGGAGATTAGTTTATCGACGGGCAAAATATTAAAAGAGTATCGAAACGCAAAATCGAAAAGTCTTAATGATGTATGTGTTGCGGCTAATGGGCGTGTGTATGTATCGGATGATAGTGGCGATTGTATTTTTTACGTAGGAAAAGATTCCTTGGAAGTACTTGTTCAAAGTAAAGACTTGGGCAGCATGAATGGTATTTATGCCAGTGGAAATTTGCTTTATTTGGGTTCGAAGGGAAATTTTATTTCTGTTGACCAAAAAACAAAAGTCATCACCGTTTTGCAGGAAAAAGTCGGCTATTTGGACGGTATTGAACAAGTTGCTCCCAATGTGTTTGTCACTTCCGATTGGAGTGGACATGTTCAACTTATTAGAGTGGGCAAGGGTGTTGAAAAATTATTAGATACAACGCCTTTGAAAATTAATGCTGCCGATTTGGGTTATATCCCTTCCCAAAAGTTGCTGTTAGTTCCCACCTTTTTGGATAATAAAGTAGTAGCCTATCGATTAAGCTGGTAATCGTTTTTTGTCGTAATTTAGAAATATCCAGAATACCCAGAAAGCAATACAGATGAGCAGACCCAGCAACGGTACGAAGAAGGAGATAATAAAGGCACTGAGATAAATAAAAAATCCTAACCAGTACGCATTGCGAATACGGATAATCAGAGAATCGCTGACTTCTTCTTTTACCAATTTCCGATTGTAAGCAGCCGAATACCATAGTAAATTATAGGCGATGCTTATCGTTAGCATTGCTCCGCAATAAAATGCAGAAGCAATATTAAAAGCGGGTGTGTTGATATATTGTGCCAGAATGGCGGTAGGGTAATTGATAAATGTGACCATTAATAGCAGAAATCCATTGGCAAACAGAAATTCGGTATTGATGGTGCGCAGGTATTTAAAAAAGCCATGGTGATTGATCCACATGATGAGCACTGCTAAGAAGCTAAGTATAAATGCAAAGTAGGATGGCCAAAGTTGACAAAGTGCTCTGAAAAGATTTACATTGGTGCTGGCATCTTCTAAATGAGGAACTTTTATTTCTAATATAAGCAAGGTTAATGCAATTGCAAATACCCCATCGCTAAATGCTTCTACTCTGGAGGTTTCTTTTTCCATATTTGTTTGCTCTTAATGGCTGTTGAAGGACTTAAACAGTGTTTATTCTAAGCAACAAACTGTTTTTATGGAAAAATTGTTCTGTATCTCTTCAATTTAGAAAAAAGAATGACTCTATAGATATTTGTTTAATACAAAGCTATAGAGTCATTTTTGTTAGATAGCAAGGCTTATCTTCTAAAATTTCTGAGTGAATCCTTCAATTTTAAATGTATAAGCATAGTTGCAAGGCTTTTCTTTAGGGAACTTAATTTTTAGTCCTGTTTCATCCTGACTAAAAGTAATATCACCTTTATAACCAAGTAAACTAACCTTTTTTACTTTTCCGGTACTTGTTGGGAGAACTTTAATAATGACAGGTTCTTCGGACCAGTTCAGGGAAATAGCATACAAATTTCCTCCCTTGGTAGTGAATCTGAATTGCCCATCGCTTTCATTTTTCCAGGCACGCGTTCCGTAAATTCCATCACCGTTAACGCCTAACCATTTACCTACGCCCAATAAAATCTGTTTTTGTTCTTCGGGAATTGTTCCATCGCTTTTAGGTGAAATATTTAGCATGTAATTCCCATTCCGGGATACATTCTCAACTAATTTTTTAATGATAGAACCTGCATTTGTAAGTTTCATGCCTTCAACGTACCCAAATTTTTCTCCAATGGGATCGTCCACTTGCCAATAATAGTTTGTTTTCTCTTTTGGTGCACGTCCTTGTCTTTCAAAGTCGCGGATACTACCGGCTAAATAGGCATCACTCTTCGTACTTATTGAAACGGATTTACCCCATGCAGCAGCTCTGTTGTAATAATATGCAGCAAAGCGTAGTTTTATCGAATCAAGATTGCGGCTATTCACACCATTGTCAAACCAGAAGATATCAGGTTTGTAGTTGTCTATCAATTCCTGACAACGAGCCAACCATTCTTCCAGAAAAGCTTTGCTTTGTGGAGCTACCGATTGATCTTCAATTACTTCTTCGCCGGGTTTAGCTTGTTTACGTACAGGTGGAACCTGTGGCGGTCCATAAAAATCTGCATTCTTAGGATTAAATAAGTCTGTTTTTACATTTAGCATAGGATACATAAAATCCCAGTTTTCCATTCGGTGATTCGATACACCAAACTTCAGCCCTTGCTTTCTTACTGCTTTGGCAAGTTCACCAATGAAATCGATATGCGGTCCCATATTCTTTGAATTCCATCGAGTAAGTTTACTATCGTACATGGCAAAACCATCATGATGTTCAGCCGTTGGAACAACATACTTAGCTCCGGATTTTTCAAATAATTCTGCCCATTCATCAGCTTTGAATTTTTCCATTTTTAGCAATGGAACTAAATCTTTATAGCCAATAGAATCTACTTTTCCAAAATGCTCTTCGTGCCATTTTTGTACTCCTGCATTGCTATACATATGGCGTGGATACCATTCGCTGGCATGAGCAGCTACTGTGTAAACACCATAATGAATGAAAATGCCAAACTTCCCGTCAACAAACCATTCTGGAATTTTGTAGTTTTCTTCGATTGATTTCCATGTAGGTTTAAATGGGCCTTTAGGAATATCTGCCGCTTTGCCATTTGGCAATGAAATAGTAGCCCTCGGAAGATTCGGTCTATTCTCAGTAACTTTTTCCTGTGCACACAGCGACAATTGTGTAAGAAAAAGTATACTTAACAGACCTGCTTTTAAATGTTTCATAATTTAATATTTATGGTTAATGCTATTTTATCTCTTTTGGAACTTGATATGCAAATTAACCACAAATTATATTCTACGTAAATAGAGTTGTGTACTATCACATAGAAATGTGTACTCGATAGATTTTTATAATCCGATGTTATAAAACTGACGATTTAGTTTGAAATCAATCATCAACTGATCGATAACGATGTCCGGGTCAACGGCAATAATCCGTAAGGTATGCTTAAACCCTGCATTAAACCTCCATGGTATTTTAATGATGGTTTGATTGCGAAGCACATTTTCCTTCCACGCGTTACTTCTTCCTTCAGTCTCTATATTGAACAGTTGCGGTGCGCTATTATCTACCGAAACGGCTATGCGCAGTGCATTATGACTGTCGGCGGGATGTGTTGGCAGCAAATAAAGTCGTATCAAAGCACTGTCGGTATGCTCAATAGTAAATTCATATTCTAATGCCGGATTTTCGGAGATATCTTTGTGGAATTTGGCATCGAATGGTTGCAACAACATGGCCGAGCCACTATAGCCTAATCCTTCTACGGACTGCCAATGACCGGCAGCAGTACTTTTGTTGTGTGTAAAAGCCGAAGCGTTTAATTGAATGCAGTTGTTTTTTACGCTCAAAGTAGAATTTGAAAAGGCTTTTACAGCTATATAATAATTATTACCGTTGGTTTTCAAGGTCAATAGTCCTTCAGCTGTTTTTCCCGCTAATTTATCAGAAAGTATGCTTAGACTTAATTTATCTGCGGGTAAGGTAGCATTGTTCTTCCCCGAAATTTGCTCGATAGCCAACCAGTCAGGCTTGCCGGTAATAGTAAACGAATTGCCGTTGAAGCAATAAATCCCTTTTGTACAATTATCCAACACTACATGTGCAGTATCTCCTTTTGCCATTGGTTTGGTTGCTTCTTCCGGCCAAAAGATAGTGCCCTGATTTGTTGTTGGAGTTGTTTCTGCAAATATAGGTTTGTCGAATACAGGCAATTTTCGCGGTTGAGCCGACATCATATACTTCCATTTCCCTTTTTCTATGGAGTCATTGTAATAGCTCGTCATTTGTTGAATCTTTTCCCAGGCTTGCAGACTCTTTTCTTTGGCAGTGTTTGCTTCGGGTAGTTGAAATGCTGCAACGCTATTGGTATACTGACTGTTCAACCATTTCTTATTCATTTCGGCAGCTCCCGCTACAGGATAGTTGACCAATTCGAAATAAGCATTTTTCAATGCAGCCGGAATCTGTTTCGAAATAGAATCGGCTTGCTTTTCTAAACGATCGTATTGTTTCAAGCGGGTATGTAGTTCATCTCCAAACTCAGCGAAATTTAGTTCCGTTGATTTTGTTTTGGTGGTTGGTTCTGTTTGACTCCAACCCATAAACTCCGGTCGACGGATAAATGCCAGGCGATAATATTCGTTCATAATATCTTTAAGCCCCGAAGCATGTTCTGTTCCAAAGGTTTTACCCATCCAGTTTTCTAAATGTTGCGATATCTGATTTGCCTTTACTGCATTAATGTTCCATGCCATATCCAGATAGAACTCAGTAAGGTATTCTGCAGGTTTAATGTCACCCACATTCAGTATCCATATTTTACGGGCACCATACGCCCATGCTTTTTGCATCTCTTGCCAGATAAAAGACGGTTGAGTGGTAGCCAGCCATAAATAATCATGTGGTCGACCCCAATATGAAATATGATAGTATACGCCCGCACCACCTTTACGTTGCCGTTCGGCCTCATTACTCAGACGTTTCATATAGCCATAGTTATCATCGCACCACACAAGGGTAACATCATCGGGTACTTTCAAGCCTGCATCGTAGGCATCCAACACTTCTTTGTATGGAATAAAGATCTGTGGAATTTTGTCTGCGTCTTTATTCAGCGATTTACCTAACATTTCTCTTTGCACTTTGAAAACATCAGTCAATCCTTCTACTTGTTGTGCAATGGTTTTAGCTCCTTCCATAGCTCCATCGTGAATGCCGCGCATCCCCACTGTATAGATGTTTTCGTAGTTCGAAGTTTCTGTCAATCGTTCGTTCCAATACTCAACAACGCTCTTTTTGTTGGTAAAGAAGTTATAATCGCCACGTGTTTTGTGATCCCATTCCAGTGGGTTGCTACGCATTAGCGGTTCGCAGTGTGAAGTGCTGACAATGATACCGAAACTATCGGCCATGGCGGCATTTCCTTTTACAAAATAGAACGGAGTAGTACATTCGTGCATGGCCGGCCAAATGGTATTGGCACGTAAACGCAGCAGCAGTTCGAATATCTTGCCATACGTTTTCGGTCCTATTTCACCTGTTTCGGGTTCTATGGTTTTCGAAGCCCATGGTTTTAATCCCCAGTCTTCGTCGTTGAGAAAAATACCGCGGTATTGTACTGATGGTTGTTGATAAATGGTTTTTGATATTTCTAAGCTTAGTTCACTTTTTTTTGTTGGATGTACATCGGCCCACCACACCCATGGAGAGATGCCTATCATGCGAGAAAGCTCCAGAATGCCGTAAGCAGTACCCCGACGATTACTACCCATTACTACCATGATATTGTTCGATCCGCTTGTTATCGTTTGTATGGAGAAAGCTTCCCAGCGACCCTGAACCGAATCGGTGTTGAGTTTGTATTTGCTGATGATTTGGGTGAGTAGTTTACTTTGTCCCAGTGTCCCGGCCACAATGGTAGTGCCTTTCGTTGGGAAGTGTTGTTGTATGACGAGTTGCTGCCCTGTGATAGCGAATACATCGTTACGAAACAGTTGAGCAGCTTTGTGTACCACTGCTGTCTCGGTTTTGTCAATGCAGATGGTGGCTTTTGTTTGTCCTGAGACAATGGGAATAGCTTTTCCCAACTCAGCATTTGCTGAAAAACAGGTGATGATAAATGCTGATAAAATAACTAGTCTGACCGTGCTGTAAAATTGTTTTTTCATATTGTCGTATTTCGAAACACAAAGAAAAGAAATTATCTTTATGCTTACAGACAATCGTTCAACGAAACATTGAAAAATGAATTCTTTTCAATGCAAAAGTACATTTGTCAGTTTTCCGGGCTTCATCACTTGCTCATTCCGTCAATTATCAGATGAAATTTCAAGGTGAACGAGCAAGTAATCTTTACTCAACCATCTCAATGCCGAGGTTTAGTTTTACCGATAGGTTTAGTATCTCCGATACATCATGCACTTGTACCAAAAAAAAATCATAGGAATCGCCACCCGTATCAAAATTCATTAGTGCTAAGGATTTCGCAGCAAGTCCTTTTTTTATAAATGGGAAAAGATTGTGGCTATAGGTTTCCTCCGGATATTTAAATGTCCAACTTTCGCCCAATAGATCTTCTATAAAACCTTGAGCATCTTCGGGGTCAAACTTCCAATCGCTTTGCCATATATTACTGTCGGCATTGATAATCTGGTATCGTAGTGGGAAATAGTCGCTATAATCTTCTTCATCATCTAATTCAACGCAGTCCATCTGATAGTTATCATACAAGTATTGCGCTTTTTGTGCTATGTCTTCTTCAAAATCATTGTAGTTTACCAGGGAAATGATTCGTTCAAAATCAGCTACCGTTGCATTTTCAAGTAGTAAACTGTCGGGGTATTTATTTTTTAGTTCAGTTGGAATCTTTACACCGGTATATTCGGCAAGTGCCACTATGTTGCATTCTAACAAGTCGAAGTATTCGGTCTCGTCAGGGTTGGGCTGATGAAGGTTAGTTATGTATTTAGCAAAAAGTAAGTTATTGATGGTGTAGTCGTTGGCTCTTCGGTAGAATACTCTGCATGAGTCTATTTCTTTTGATCCATCTTCCCTCACAAAGAAAAAATAGAAACTACAATTGA
>Ga0302296_1003285_pt1 | contig 10450 bp, 8 predicted proteins | sample III_Fen_N3_1_FD_194546 | JGI IMG/M metagenome (GOLD analysis project Ga0302296, IMG submission 194546) | Peat permafrost microbial communities from Stordalen Mire near Abisko, Sweden - III_Fen_N3_1 | ecosystem: Environmental > Terrestrial > Soil > Wetlands > Permafrost | place: Sweden: Abisko... | reverse complement strand
CAGCAATTTGAATCATTACCTTTTCATCGAGGCCTTTTAGCAGTGCAATACGCTGTTTGAAGCTTTCGGCAAAATCTATTTCGCCACGCATCGCCGACTCGGTTATCTTACTCACAGCTTCGCCAACACCGGCTTTATAAGCCAATTCGTCGATAACTTCCGTTTGAACCAGGGTGGAGTCCATATCGAAACATACCAGCCTTCGGGTACGGCGATAAATATTGTCCTCCTGAAATGCAATATCGACGCCCAATTCGTGAGCAATAGTCAGGAAGTTGCTTTTCATTTCAACAATATTTAATGGCGTACCTCGTACCAGTAATTCCACACAAGCCTTTGTACCTTGTGTCCGTTCGGAAAGCTTAATTCGTCCTGACACACGGGTAATTTTATCGATATTGAGTTGCTGTTTAAATACAATTCCGGTAACTTCAGCAATATGTTTTGCAGAAATAATACGGCCAACAAGTGTAATAATGTAACGTCCCTTACCTTGTTTAGTTACCCAAAGATTATATTCCTTTTCGCTGATGGGGGTAAATTTCACCCGTATCCCTAACTCGTATCCTTTAAACAATAGATCTTTCAATATTGGTGACGATTCGGATTCGGTCGGCACTTCAAATAGAATTCCGAGATCCAGATTGTTATGGATCACTGCCTGTCCAATATCGAGAATATTAACCTTGTAATTCGCAAGAATTTGGGTAAGCGATGAGGTTAACCCGGGTTTATCGGTACCATATATATTCAGCAGAATAATTTCGTGTTGTTTGTTCATATTGAGAATATTGTTATTCAGATCATTCATATAGTTACTGCTTACCCAACCTGGCTTCCAAAATCCGCAATTCAGATCTGCGGTTTTTGGCTCTTCCTTCATCAGTAGAATTATCAGCTACAGGAACAGAAAATCCGTAACCCTTGCTTTTGAGTCTTGCAGATGGAATTCCCATTTCAACCAATGATTGAACAACAGCGTTAGCCCGCTTAGCTGAAAGCACAAGGTTGTAATTTTCGATTCCTTGATTGTCAGTGTGTCCGCCAATCTCGATGACCAATCCGGGATTGGATTTCATAAAATCGACAATCTCCTTTAGTTGACCCTTCGATTCGGGCTTTAAGCTAAATGAATCTGTTTCAAAAAAAATATTTTTCAGTATAGTTGTCTTACCCGTTTCGATCGGATCGAGTGAAATTGTAAGCGTCAATGGCTGATGCCGGTTATTTGTCTCCAACAGATTAAAGTTTTCCGAATGAAACAGGTAACCCGGTTTTGAAATATTTAAACCATAATTATGGCCCGATGGAAGACAGAAAAGAAATTCCCCCTCATTCTCAAAAGGATATAAATGTTGAATTAATTTATTACCTGCCAAATCATTTAATACAATTTCGGAAAGAATCAGCTGACCGGTTTTTCGGTTGATCACCTTCCCTTTCACCCACGATACAGGCTGTGGTTTGAATGCATCCGGCAACTGAAAGGTGAAGATATCGCGACCTCCGAATCCCGAATTATTTGCCGTATACCATGCTCTTTCACCGGAGACCTCAACCACAAGTCCTTCTTCGTTTGCAGAAGTATTCACCGGATATCCCAAATTTTGGGGAATCGAAGTTTTAGTGCTGTCTAACGTGATAAAAAACAGATCTTTTCCGCCCATTCCCGGCCAGAAATCGGATGCAAAATAGAGCGTTTTGCCATCCGCATGGATAAACGGTGAAAGTTCATTTCCTGAAGTATTCACACCTTCCATATTGATGACCTTACCGTAAACGGGAAATCCTTCGGGAGAAACTCCCAGTTCCTCTGCCCGCCAAATGTCCATTTTCCCTTTACCTCCGTTCCGGTTACTTGTAAAATAGAGAAACCGGCCATCAGCAGAAACAGAAGGTTGCGATTCCCAGAAGTTAGAATTTACCGGATTCCCAAGATTGACGGGTGCCGACCATTTGCCTTTTTGCCTCACCGACATATAAATATCGCAGCTCCCTAATCCATCGGGGCGTCCGCATCCTGTAAAAAAAAGGAGACGACCATCAGCAGATATGCATTGTGCCCCTTCGTTTTCGCCCGTATTAACCGGCGGGCCCAAAGGCAAAGCCTTTTGCCATCCCGTTGAATCCTTCCGTGAAACATAGAAATCCTCCTGGGGATACGCAATTTTCCGTCCGTCCATGTCCTGTGTAATCAGTCGGGTAAATACAAGGTTATTTGCTTCACCATTTAAACTTGGCCAATACTCATCTTCTTTTGTGTTAATGGCACTACCTGCATTCTCAGGATGAAAGGCAACAGGTGATTCGATTGCCTTTGATGCGAACCGACATGATTCGAGAAGCCGGTTCTCCTCAATCGTCAGCGGTTTTTTCAGACGATTATATTGTTCCATATTTTTTAATGCGTCAGCATAGGCTGCCTCGGCATATAAAAGTTCGGACAGAAATTTGTACCCGCCAGGATACCGATCAAGGCTGATGCGCAAACCGTTTACAAGTGCATCCTTCTCAAGTTGGCGTTCCTTCGTTTCATGGTAAATATCCGCCAACCCGAAAAATGCCATGTAATACTGAGGGTCATTTTTTAAAACCTGGTTGAGTAAGGCAATCGCTTTGACTTTATCTCCCGCCTGTGCATTTGTTTTGGCTTCGTTATAAAGTGATTCCGCCTTTTTATTCTGCGCAAAGCAATCAATAAACAGAATAAAAAGAAAGATTAGAAAAATGAACCTCTTCATAATATATGTTTTAACACCTTCAACAAAGCTTTATAATACTTCTCAAAGTTAATCTTAATAATTGCTGGAACAAAAAAAGCCGCTCCGGCATTAACCGGAGCGGCCGCAATTAGTATATTGTCGTATTAAATGCTGTTAATGGCATTTAAATCTTCGAATGCAACGTTAAGCCTGGCAATAAGTGTTTCTTCACCCTTACGTAACCAAACGCGTGGGTCATAGAATTTTTTATTGGGTTTGTCAGCACCTTCTGGGTTTCCGATCTGACTCTGCAGGTAACCATGATTGGCAGCCTCGAATATGCGGATGCCATCCCAGAAAGCCCACTGAGTATCAGTATCAATGTTCATTTTGATCACACCATAACTGATCGCTTCACGAATTTCAGCGTGTGTTGAACCTGAACCACCATGGAATACGAAGTTAACCGGATGTGCATCAGAAATGCCCAGTTTTTCCTTGATGTAATCCTGAGAATTTTTCAGAATAATTGGCATCAATTTCACATTACCTGGTTTGTAAACACCATGTACGTTACCAAAAGACGCTGCAATGGTAAAGTTAGGCGAAACCTTGCTCAATTCCTGATAAGCATAAAAAACATGTGCCGGCTGAGTATAGAGAAGACTGTTATCCAATCCACTGTTGTCAACACCATCTTCTTCACCACCGGTGATTCCGAGTTCGATCTCGAGTGTCATTCCAATTTTGCTCATCCGTTCGAGATAACGTTTGCTGATTGCAATATTCTCTTCGATTGGTTCTTCTGAAAGATCGAGCATATGAGAACTGAAAAGTGGTTTGCCGGTTTCAGCAAAGTTCTTTTCGCCAGCATCCAAAAGTCCGTCGATCCAGGGAAGTAATTTTTTTGCAGCGTGGTCAGTATGAAGAATAACGCGCACGCCATAAGCTTCAGCAAGTGTGTGAATGTGCTTTGCTCCGGCAATAGCTCCAAGAACAGCAGCCTGCTGACCCTCCATTTTTAATCCTTTACCTGCATTAAAAGCAGCTCCGCCATTCGAAAACTGAATCATAACAGGTGCATTGGCATTTTTTGCAGCTTCCATAACAGCATTCACCGTCGAAGATCCGACAACATTGACAGCTGGAATTGCAAATCCATTGGCTTTTGCCACTTTAAAGATATACTGTAAGTCGTTACCGGTTACTACACCAGGTTTTACTACATCAGAAATTTTATCCATAGTTCAATTATTAAATTGTTATTGACAAAATTACGACTTTCCTTTAACAATTAACATTCAAAAAGGTTAAAATTTGGTTAACAAAGTGATGTTTAATAAAAATCAAAACCGATTACCCCGGGTTTATTTGGGATGAATATTTTTAAAACTATCGATCCATTCAATTCAGGGATAGCATAAAATGTGTGTTATATGATTTTGTGCAAAAAGGATTGCTCAGGATATCAATCATTTCCGTTTTACAATGCAAAAAACTGACAAAGATTAATAATCTATCAACTCTCCCTTTCCCAATCGGGTAATAATTGGCTCATTACCTAAACAATCGACCACTGTTGAAGGGATATTTCCGCCAAATCCTCCATCAATCACAAGATCAACAAGATCACCGTACTTTTCATGGATCAGTTCAGGATCAGTTGTGTATTCGACAATGGCATCGCCATCCCTAACGGAGGTCGAAAGAATTGGATTTCCAAGTTCACGCACAATTTCCCTGATGATGTTATTTTGCGGCACACGAATCCCGATACTTTTTTTCGTGCTTCTGAATAGTCTTGGAATATTGCTGTTTGCATTCAAAATAAAGGTGAAGGGACCCGGCAGGTTCTTCTTCATTAACTTGAAAATACTGTTTGGGATTGGTTTACAATAATCTGAAATATTACTCAAATCATAAAAAATAAACGAAAAATCTGCCTTTTCCGGTTTTACATTTTTAATCCGGGCCACCCTTTCAACCGCTTTGGGCTTTGTGATATCACACCCGATACCATAGATAGTGTCTGTAGGATATATAATTACTCCTCCGCTCCGAAGTATTTCAACCACCTTCAGCAGATCTTTAAGATTTGTGTTTTCGTCGTATAACCGAATAATCATTATTTGGATATCTTACTGTAAAACATTTTGATCATCCGAGAATATTTTGCTTATCTATCATCGGACCAAGAGAGTCCCGATTAATCGCAACTCATTGAATAATCAGGCGAAAGTATGAATATTTCATGGTATTTTTGCCAAATATTTCTATAATAAAAGTATTTGATTTGTTAGAGACCAAAAATTTGACGGCAGGATCGATCCCGGGACAACTAATCCGTCTATCATTACCCATTATGGGGACCTCTTTTGTGCAAATGGCTTACACCCTGGTAAATATGATCTGGCTGGGTAAGGTGGGCAGCGATTCTGTGGCTGCTGTGGGCATTGCTTCATTTTTTACCTGGTTCGGGGTATCGATCATGCTGATAGCAAGAATCGGGGCAGAAGTAGGTGTATCACAATCGCTTGGCGCTGGTGATCATATGAAGGCCCGCAAATTTGCCGGTAATGCAGTCACACTGGTCATTTCACTATCGGTCGCTTATGGGGTTCTTACTTACCTGCTGGCACCTCACCTGATTTCCTTTTTTAATCTCGAAAATCGCAGTGTCTCTGGTGCAGCGACTTCATACCTTCGCATCATAGCGCTCGGATCAATCCTCTATTATTCAAACCCAACGTTTTCTGGCATTTTTAATGGAGCCGGGATTTCCAAACTCCCCTTCCGGCTAAATGCTACCGGACTAATTTTCAATCTGATACTCGATCCATTCCTGATTTTTGGTATAGGACCTTTCCCAAAAATGGGATCTGATGGAGCTGCAATTGCGACAATAATTTCACAAGGTATTGTATTTCTATTATTTACTATTAAATTTAAGAAAAACAATAGTCTGCTCGAGCAAAAGTGGATTATTGGAAAACCCAGTTGGCATTACATCAGTAAAATATTTAGTTTGGGGACGCCTGTGGCAATTCACAGCATCCTGTTTGCTTCGTTTGCAATGGTGTTGACCCGAATTATCAGTAAATATGGAGCTTTACCAATTGCAGTTCAAAGCATTGGTGCTCAAATAGAAGCTTTAAGCTGGATGACCGCCGGGGGATTCGCAACTGCATTAGGTGTCTTTACAGGCCAGAATTTTGGCGCCGGCAACTGGAACCGCATTGTAAAGGGTTTCTGGATAACGATTGGAATCAGCGGGTCAATCGGAATTTTAGTAACATTCTGCTTTCTATTTTTCGGAAACTCAATTTTCTCTGTATTTCTTTCAGAATCTGACGCAATTGTACTGGGAATACTATACCTCAAAATTTTAGCCATTTCGCAGTTGTTCATGTGTATTGAAATTACCACAGGGGGAGCATTTAATGGAATTGGAAGAACATATCCCCCTTCTATCATCGGTATAACACTCACTGCTGCCCGAATTCCACTTGCACTCTATTTATCACAGCCAACTATTCTAGGAATGTCAGGAGTTTGGTGGAGTATTTCGATTACTTCGGTTTTGAAAGGAATTGTTCTTTTTAGTTGGTTCAATGTTCAGATTCACCGACATCCGGAAAAAAAACTCACACAACTTTCAAAAGGTGAATGCATGAGGACACTACCCATCATCATCCCAAAATAGGAATAATCAAACAGCAAAAAAAAATGCACAATGAAAAGCACGATTAAATGAATATGCCTGAATTAGTTAAAACAGCCGATGGATCCGATACCCTTTTTGTCAGGGAACTTAATGAACATTACCACTCTACTTTCGGTGCAGTTCAGGAATCGAGGCATATTTTCATTGAAGCTGGTCTGCATAAATGTGAACAGTCGTCAATAAACTTGTTTGAAATAGGATTTGGTACCGGCTTAAACGCGTATCTGACTATATTAGATGGCATTAGATCGGGAAAATCGATACGGTATATCACAATTGAGAAATACCCTTTGCCATCGTCAATCTGGAACGCACTTAATTACGCTGATACTATTCCGGAAGGTGAACCATTGTTATTTCAAAAGATTCATAATGCAAAATGGAACGAGGAGGTAAATATCAACGATCATTTTTCGATACTAAAACTTTCGGCAGACTTAACTGAAATTGATTTTTCGGGGTTGCCATTGTTTAATTTAATTTACTTTGATGCATTTTCGCCTGAAAAACAACCAGAACTTTGGGATACATCCATTTTTATTAAGCTTGCCGATCATTGTGAAGATCGGGCAAAACTTGTAACATATTGCGCAAAAGGAATCGTCCGCCGTTCACTTATTGACGCAGGATTTACCCCTGAAAGGATTCCAGGACCTCCAGGCAAAAGGGAAATACTTAGGGGAACTTTAAATAAACAAATTCTAACTATTTGATCAATAATGGATCTTCCCTAAAACTTTGGAACTTTTAAGAATTCTCTAGTACAACGATTCCTTTAAATTATCCATCAGTTAATTGTTATTTTTAAATTGTTAAAACAAATAATGAGGTACACTTTTCACAATTAAATTTCTATCTTCGCACCTTTTAGAATATACATTTAAAATTTATAAGAAAACGGTTATGCAAATTAAATCTCTGTTTGTTACATTCGTTGCTGGCACCTTAATCCTGGGTTCATGCAATACATTCAAAAGTTCAAAAGTTGAGCTGAAAACTCTTGCAGATTCAGCAGCCTATGCAATTGGAATTGATATAGGTAACAATATTAAGAAGAATCTTCCAACTGCACCGGGCGGAAAAGATCTCGACCAAAAAATTATTCTCGCTGCATTTACCAATGCGCTGAATGGCAATCCTTCACAAATCGATTCATTAAAGATTACCACCACAACACAAAGCTACTTTATGAAGGCACAACAAGTTGAATCCGGAAAAGCAGGCGAAGCAGGTAAGAAATTCCTTGCAGACAACGGCAAACGCCCCGAAGTTAAAACTACTGCCAGCGGACTACAATATGAAATCATTAAAGAAGGAACAGGCCCAAAGCCTTTAGCTACTGATACAGTAGTTGTCCATTACCATGGAACAACCATTGAAGGTAAAGTTTTTGATAGTTCTGTTGACCGCAAAGAACCTGCTAAATTTCCTGTTAATCAAGTTATTCCAGGATGGACAGAGGCACTTCAGCTGATGCCTGTAGGTTCAAAATGGAGACTTGTTATTCCTTCAGCACTTGCCTATGGCGAACGTGGTGCAGGAGCAGACATCAAACCTAATGCTGTCCTTGTTTTCACAGTTGAACTTCTTGAAATCAAAAAATAAATTGATTTTTTAAATTACTTTTGGGGAAAATACCCCGTTTACGGAATCCGGGATATTCAATTCCGGATTCTTTTTTATAAGTAACTTAAATAGAAAATTATATGAGCTTTAAAACGACAGGAAAAGTTTTGCAGGTTCTTCCCGAGATAAAAGGAACCAGCGCACGCGGTGAATGGAAAAAACAAGATTTCGTAATCGAAGAACCGGACGGACAATATCCAAAGAAAATCTGTTTCACTTTATTCAACGATAAAAACGACACATTCAGCAAAGTTAAAGAGGGTTCAGAAGTTGAAGTTTCATTTAGTGTCGAATCACGTGAATACAACGAGAAATGGTTCAGCAACATCAATGCATTTCGCGTCGATCTGGTACAACCAAACAGCGGGACTGGTAATAATCCACCACCCTTTTCTGCATCCGATATCCCTCCAATGGGAGATTCTGGCGACAAAGATGATCTTCCATTTTAAGGGTTCTCCTTTAGAATATAAACAACAAAGCCTCCTGATCAGGGAGGCTTTGTTGTTTATATCATTTCAAGATGAAAGACTTATCTAATCGGAATTTGACGTTTAAAATCCTCCTCCAGCGAGATAAATGTTTCAGTCCTAGCAATTCCATCAATAGCCTGAAGATCAGTATCAATAATTTTCATCAGGTGCTTATTCGTTTTGGTTTGAATCTTGATAAAAATAGCATATGCGCCAGTAGTATGGTGGCATTCAACTATCTCCAGAATCTCTCGCAATTGTTTCAACACCTTTTTGTCATAGCTGGCTTTTTCGAGATAGATTCCCATATAAGCAGTTGTATTATAACCAAGCTTCTGAGGACTCACCAAAAACTCTGAGCCAATAATTACTCCCATTGACACCAATCTTTGAACACGCTGATGTATGGCAGCTCCTGATACACCGCATTCCCGTGCAACTTCCAAAAACGGGATTCTGGCGTTTGCAGTTATCAGCTTAAGAATCTTCCGGTCAAGATCATCAATATGAACACTTTGTTCTTTGAAATCTTCTTCTAGTTCAATATTGTTCTTTTTCACTATACTTTCAATTTGATACAAAAATGGCTAAATATTTTTACATTTCTAATATTTTAAGTAAAATTCGATCAACAAACATGCGAAAACCTAAGTTTTCCAAAAATCATATCAAAATTGAAAGCAACATTACTCATGGATTAATTTAATTAAATATCTGACGGAAGTAAACTACCACCGGTTGGATTCTGAAAAGCCCTTAAACCAAAATCGGGAAGAACTGCAAAAATATGATCAAATATTTCAGCTTGCAGCGCCTCAAAAAGTTCGGTCTGCTGAACTTTACAAAAAACATTCACTTCAACAGGCAGTCCTTTTTCAGTTGACTGCAGAAATCTGACTATCTGAGTCATATGCTCGTGAATTCCTGGATGGGAACGAAAATATCCTTCCAGATATTTTTTAAACAAAGCGAGATTTGTTGGCCAATCAAGCGCCTCCATTTTTAAAACTGATGTTTTTGGATCACGTTGATAATTATCTTCCGTGAACATCTCCATGCTGATGAATTCATTGAACCTTGGCAGTTTTTTGTTCAGACGGTCAATCGACTGTTGATCGCAAAGATGAATACTTGTAATGTCAATATTTATTGAGCGTTGTATCCTGCGCCCACCCGATTCGATCATTCCAATCCAGTTTGTAACCGACTCCGAAACCAACGCATAAGTTGGGATAGTTGTAATTGTTTTATCCCAGTTTTGGATCTTTACTGTTGTCAGCGAGATGTCGTAAACAGTTCCGTCAACATCAAATTTAGGAACAGTAATCCAGTCACCTGGCTTCACCATATTATTGCCGGCCAGTTGAATACTTGCGACAAAACCAAGGATTGGGTCCCTGAATACCAACATTAACACGGCAGCCAAAGCACCCAATCCTGCAAATAAACTAGATGGGTTTTTATCAACAAGAACAGCGACAACAAAAATTGCCCAGGAAAAGTAAACCAATATTTTCATTAATTGGATATACCCTTTTATCGGATGATCTTTGGCATTTGGATAAGTGTTGTAGATCTCCTGCCCTGCATCTAAAAAGCGGCTTAACGCTGTTACAACCACGACAGAGAGGTAGATCTGCGCCACTCCTTTTATCAAAGTCGGAAGCCATTTAAGATCTTCTCCGCTAAAACCGGAAGAGCTGTAAATTATTATGGCAGGGATAAAATGCGTCAGGACATGAAAAACTTTATGGGCAAAAAGAGTATCATCCCAAATTCCGCTTGTTCGTAAGACGACCCGGCCAAGAATTTTCACAACGATTATCCGGACAATCAGGAAAACGATTGAAGCAATAATAATCAGTAACAGGAAGGTCCCTAGAGCAGCCCCTATAATAGCCATTCGGGTAACTAATCCATTGCTC
>Ga0302296_1003284_pt1 | contig 10451 bp, 8 predicted proteins | sample III_Fen_N3_1_FD_194546 | JGI IMG/M metagenome (GOLD analysis project Ga0302296, IMG submission 194546) | Peat permafrost microbial communities from Stordalen Mire near Abisko, Sweden - III_Fen_N3_1 | ecosystem: Environmental > Terrestrial > Soil > Wetlands > Permafrost | place: Sweden: Abisko... | reverse complement strand
CAGGATTATCATTCTTTTAAGCCCAATTTCGGTATGGGGAACACCCGCATTTGATGATTTTTTCACCGGCGATGTGTTACGCTTCGACTATCTCCTTTCAGGAAACCAAAGTTCAGCGACGGTCCTGCAATGTGAAATAAAGAAAGAAAAAATGTGGAGCGGATCACACAATACGCTGATCGACAATCTAAAATATGGCACCTATCGTTTTCAGGTATACGACGATAAAAGCGGTGAGCTTATTTTCGCAAAAGGTTTCTCCCCAGTTTTCCAGGAATGGCAATCAACAGCTGAAGCTAAATTGATCAGCAAAGCATTTTACCAGGTCATCCGTTTTCCTTTCCCGAAGAAAAGTGTCCGGCTTAAGATTGATAAACGAAATTACAACGGCCAATTCTCCGAAATCTATTCCACAACGATTGATCCTGACAACTATTTTATAATCAACGAAAATCCTAAAAATATTTCTGTCGAAAAAATTCAATATTCGGGAGAGCCAACTAATAAAATAGATATTGCAATACTGGCAGAAGGTTATACTGAGGATGAAATGGGAAAATTTGTGGAAGATGCCCGAAGGCTGACAGATTCCCTTTTTGCTGTTGCCCCATTTTCAAAGATGAAGGATTATTTTAATGTATATGCATTGAAAACACCTTCAGTGGAGTCGGGAACTGATATTCCGGGGGAGCACATTTACAAAAATACATTGTATAACAGCACATTCTATACTTTCGATATCTCGAGATACCTCACAACTTCTGACATGAAAACCATCCACGATATGGCTGCCGTGGTACCTTACGACGATCTCATTATCCTGGTTAACTCTACCCGATATGGTGGCGGCGGGTTTTACAACTTTGTAAATGTTTGCACTTCAGATCACAACCTCTCACCGAAAGTCTTTGTTCATGAGTTCGGGCATGGTTTTGCCGGGCTTGGCGACGAATACTACACTTCGGAGGTTGCCTATAATGACTACTACAATCTCAAGGTTGAACCATGGGAGCCAAATCTGACTACAATGGTCAATTTCGCTTCGAAATGGAAAGAGTTGGTCGATCCTAAAACACCCGTTCCAACTCCGCGTGATGGGAAATATGCTACAAAAGTTGGAGCCTTTGAAGGCGGTGGTTACATTACAAAAGGAATCTATAGTCCGATGGAAAACTGCCGGATGAAATCGAATGAAGCACCCGATTTTTGTCCCGTGTGCCAGAAAGCAATCAGGGAAGTGATTCTTGAAAATACAAAATAAAAAAGCCCGTTTCCGGGCTTTTTTTGAATTAAATCTAAATCAACGCTTTAATTCATCTTCTTTCTCTTGTTTGCGTTGCCATAGATAAGACAAAACCAAAGCGAGACCTCCGAAAATAAATATCATTGCAGGGTAAGCGGCATCTTCGTCCATTCCGCCACCAGAAGTAAGCAGGTAAGCTACAACAATACCAAAACCAATACCTAAAAAGAACAAGCCTACCTTCATTGTTCCACTTGTGGCTTTTTTCTTCGTTTCAAAGAGTGTCGGATCTGCACCTCTTTCAATTAAAGCCATCCGTTCGCGGTTACGTGATGTAACTATCAAGTATACAATACCAAAAATCATTGCAAAAGATCCAAGGGGAACTAATATCCCAACTAAAAATGGTTCCATAATAATCGTTTTAAAGGTTTGACATTTGCCCATTTGACGCAGGGATTAACAGAGCGGTTACAAAATCTTTTAAAAATATTCATGCAACATTTATTCTTTTCACTCATCTTTATAGTAATTTTATCTGCTGTTGTATTGTAACCTTCGTCCGACAAGTTTCGTCTAATTGAGAAATGGAAAAGAAAACAGATGAATATTATATCCGGGAGATTCTGAAAGGTGATTCAGGTTCTTTTTCACCATTGGTTGAAAAGTATAGTCATCTTGCATTCTCGTTATCAATGAAGATTCTCAATCAACGGGAAGACGCAGAAGAGGCAGCCCAGGATGCTTTTATAAAGGCGTACAATTCACTGAGTTCATTTCAAAGTAGTTCCACCTTTAAGACCTGGTTTTTCCGCATTGTCTACAACACTTCAATATCAAGACTTAGAACGAGAAAAAATATTGAAGTGAAAATTGAGGACGTGAAAATTTCGGATGCAGAAATACAAGCCACTGAAAGTGCTATTGGACAGTTAAATATTAATGAAAGACAAAAATACCTCCAGATTGGACTCGATCGGCTTGAGCCTGATGAACGGGCCTTATTAAAAATGTATTACTACGACGATTTTTCGATGGATGAAGTCAGTGTTATTACCGGACTGACAGTATCGAACGTAAAAGTGAAAATTCACAGAAGTCGCAAAAAGCTTCTGCAGGAATTAAGATATGTTTTAAGAGATGAAATAATTTCAATATTATGAGTCAAAAAGATTTATTGAAGGAATGGCTCAAAGAGTTACCTTCAGAACAACCTTCACCCGATTTTCAGGTAAAGGTCATGCAACGGGTGATGTCAGAATGGACGTTGAATCCTATTAAGTACCAACCAATAATTGGAAAGAAAGGCTGGTGGACAATGGGGCTGATCGCATTTTTAATGACAGGCCTTCTTTTTATGCTACATTCATCGTTACCATCAGGGACCGAAGCTGCGACTCAAACAAAAACCGTTTACGGCTTGGATCTTTTACAGCTCTTAGCCCCTGTAAGCCATCTTTTTGAAAAGCTAAATAGTATCTCGCCCGCTGTAGCAATCGGAATACTTGCAATTATTGCGCTGTGGTTTTTTGACCAACTATTTGTTAAAACGATCAAACGCTAAAAACACCACTCATTATCAGTCATATAATCAAATCCGGAATATTTAATACATATTCCGGATTTTTATTTTAGATACAAACACTTACAGTTTAATGACATTTTGATTACACTTCTAATTCATTACGAATTTACCAAGCAACTTCCGCTAAATAAAAGAGATTTTCCATGTTAATTAATTGTAAACTCAATTATTAATTCTTCATATTCTGATTATTACGTCTTGTTTTCTCAAAAACATGTTGTATAACATGCAACTTTCAATTTGAAAGTTTAAATCGATATTAGTGCATAGATCATAAGTATTTGTTTCAAATAAGACACAAGAACTATTTATTACAATCCCTTTATTTAAAAGTACTTTAGTCTGTAAATCTACCAAAATTCATCACTAAAAGATTTTCATTTATTCACATTGCCATCGCCTGAAAAACCACTTACTTTGCAATACAATTACAGATTGAAAGTAAACAAATAATAGTTTAAAAAAATGAAATCAATAAATCGTGTTTTAGGAAGAGTAAGTTTGGTTTTTGCGTTTTTTATCGTAATCTGTCTTTCTGCTAATCCAGTAAGTGCAACCGCTGCGCTAAACGATAGTTTTACAATTACCGCAGCTGAAAATTCGGTAAATTCTTCTGCATGGAATCTGAAATATTCAGAATCAGAAAATGGTTTTAAGATTACGATGCTGGAAAAAAACGGCGTAAAAGAATACAGCGTCCGGAGTAAGTTTTTCGAGGTAGCTTATATTTTGGATAAAAATGGATTTGGTGCCCGAATGATTAAATCCGGAGAAGCCCAGGTTCCAGGTCAGATACTCGATCAAGTCATCAATCAGAATGAACTAAAGAATCAAAAAATCATAAGCGATACTCAAATCGACAATGAGACCGCTTTGAATCTTATTGCAAGCTATCTACCTGATCTAATAAACGATAACTACAAGCATTTACTTCAGTAATTCTCATCGCAAAAATAATTAATGAAGCCATCCTAAAAAGGGTGGCTTTTTTTGTAAAAGCTCAGCTAAGATCTTTAAATTTGCAGCAAACCTGATCTATTATGCTTGAAATTTTTTACAACCGACGAAGCACCCGAAAATTTCTGGACAAACGGATTGAAGAAGCCAAAATCAAAAAACTGCTTACTGCTGCACTCCTTGCGCCGTCCTCTATGGGAAGTCGTCCATGGGAATTCATTATTGTCGACGATCCAGCCTTACTTTCGATACTTTCAGCTTCAAAACCGCATGGGGCATTACTCTTAAAACATGCGCCTTTGGCAATAATCATTGCCGGCGATAAGACGAAAAGTGATGTTTGGATTGAAGATTGTTCGATTGCATCGATTTTTGTCCAGCTTGAAGCCGAAGCACTTGGATTGGGTTCTTGCTGGGTACAAATCAATCGCCGGTACTACAATGACGATATCACTTCAAATGAATATATCCACGAACATTTCAATATTCCTGAAAGATTAGAGGTTCTTTCAGTAGTAGGAATCGGATACAAAGCAACTCAACGGCCTCCACTTTCAGAATGCGATGTACTTTGGGACAAAGTTTCAAAAAACCGGTATCAGGATCAAGCCGGTTTTAAGATTCCAAAGGAATGTGAAGAATAACTTTGGTTACTCTGATTTATATTCAAATGCATATGATTCATCATGTTGGGTTATATCCAAACCTAACCGCTCTGATTTTGGTTCAACACGCATAGGAATAATCAAATCCGTAAGGCGATAAAGCAGGTACGAACCACCAAAAGTGAAGATCCCAACAACGAGCAACGCCAACAGGTGATATAAGAAAGTACGATATTCGCCATAAAAGAGTCCAACACCCTGCGCAAAGACTCCTGTAAAAAACATTCCTGAAATTCCCCCCATACCATGAGCAGGAAATACATCAAGCGTATCATCAACGGATGTCGATGACCGATAATGAATTGCAATATTGCAAATAATGGAAGCGGCCAATCCGATAAAGATACTGGCACCAACATTTACAAATCCGGCACCAGGTGTAATGGCGACCAACCCCACAACCAGACCAATCGCAGCGCCCATCGCCGAAGGCTTCCGACCCATGGCGGCGTCCATCATCAGATATCCAAGCATTGCAGCAGCCGAAGCTGTATTTGTATTCACCAAAGCAGTTGTTGCAATAGAATTTGCAGCTAAAGCAGAACCGGCATTAAATCCAAACCAGCCAAACCACAACATCCCTGCACCCAGAAGAACAAATGGAATGTTTGCCGGATGAAAGGATTGAAAATAATCGCGCCGTGGTCCCAAAAACATGGCGCCGGCAAGTGCCGCAAAACCGGCAGACATGTGAACGACTGTACCTCCCGCAAAATCGAGAACTCCCCAATTGCGCAAAAAACCGTTTGGATGCCACGTCCAATGTGCCAGCGGACAATAAATAAAAATCACGAACAAACACATAAATAAGACATAAGCACTAAAACGTACTCTTCCGGCAAAAGAACCGGTAATCAAGGCAGGAGTAATAATGGCAAACTTTAACTGGAACATTGCAAAAAGAGCAAGTGGAATTGTCGGAGCCAAAAGGGGATCGGTTAGGCCATTCACCCCTTTAAACATGAAAAATGTAAAAGGATTGCCAATCAATCCAAATTTATCTGGCCCGATACTATCCCCAAATGCAAGACTAAATCCGACAAAAACCCAAATAATGCTGACAACTCCCATGGCAATGAAGCTCTGCAACATGGTCGAAATAATATTCTTTGGCTGTATCATTCCGCCATAGAAGAAGGCAAGACCAGGAGTCATCAACAACACAAGCGCTGTTGATGTCAGCATCCAGGCCACATCACCAGGAACAATCTTTGGATCGATCCCAATTAAGTTGATTCCTGAGACATAGACCCCTAATAATGAGACTAAAAGTGCTGCAACAATTACAATAACCCAGTTTCTTTTCATATGTTATAATCGTTTTGGGATGATGAACGTCAAAGAATCATTCAAGCTACCCGAAAGAAGAACTTTGTATAAAAATACGATTAGTCAGGATCTCACTTAACGTGAAACCCAGACTCGTAAATATGAACCAGCATAATTAAACTGGCATTATAGTAAACTGCTAAAATAGATCCGTCAAACTGGTATAAAGCATTTACCCCAAAACGACTTTCACCGCATGGATCTTGCCATCCCCAAAGGAAGGAATCAAATTCGACGTTTGTTGCTTACCATCAACAAATACTTCCTTCACCCCTTTTGACAACCCATCAGGGTTCTGAACGTCGATCTGATATGTTGCGCCCCTGAATTTGCGGGTCAGCTTAAATCCGTTCCAATCGTTCGGAATACACGGGTCAATTACTAACCCATCGTAATCTGGTTGGATACCCAGAATATACTGCGATATCGCATAGAAATTCCACGAAGCAGTACCTGTCAACCATGAGTTTTTAGCTTCACCCGGCTTAAAGGAATCTTTCCCGGCTACCATCTGTGCGTACACATACGGCTCTGTCTTATGCAATTCGCTGATATCTTCAAGGTAGGAAGGACATATTTTCCGGTAGTAATCCCATGCACGGTTTCCATTTCCTTCTACCGTTTCACCGATAATAATCCATGGATTATTGTGACAGAACACGCCGGCATTCTCTTTGTAACCCGCAGGATACGACGATATTTCGCCATATTCGATGTAGTATTTCGTAAATGCCGGGTTATTCAACACAATCCCGTATTTCGAATCAAGACGTTCCTTCACCGAGTCGAGCGCTTTGGTACAAAGACCTTCTTCCTGACCAATGCCGGCCATCGTACACATTCCGTTCGATTCGATAAATATCTTACCCTCCTCGTTTTCGTTGCTGCCAATCTTATTTCCGTAGTAGTCGTAAGCACGGATAAACCAATCGCCATCCCAACCATGTTTCTTAACGGCATCGATCATTGCATCGACCTGTGACTGAGCACTGGCAGCTTCGCCATTCTTGCCAAGTTTTGTGCAAAGCGCTACATAATCACGGCCATAAATCACAAACAGGCCGGCAATCATCAGCGATTCGGCCTTGGAACCTTCCGATTTATTCTCGGTCGTCTGGAACGATTCATTAGGGTCGTTCGAGAAGCAGTTAAGATTCAGACAGTCATTCCAATCGGCACGGCCAATCAATGGCAGACCGTGAGGCCCAAGATGATTCACGACATGATCGAACGATACAGTTAAGTGATCAAACAATGTGCGGGCAATCGATTCATCATTATCGAAAGGAACCATTTCGTCGAGGATGCTGAAATCTCCCGATTCTTTAATGTAACAGATCGTACCGAGAATCAACCACATCGGATCATCGTTGAAACCACCACCGATGTCGTTATTGCCACGTTTTGTGAGCGGTTGGTATTGGTGATAGCAGCCACCGTCGGGGAATTGTGTGGACGCAATATCGATAATCCGTTCGCGGGCACGCTCGGGAATCTGGTGAACGAAGCCAATCAGGTCCTGGTTCGAGTCGCGGAAGCCCATTCCACGTCCGATTCCCGATTCGAAGAAGGAAGCAGAACGTGAGAAACAGAAGGTGATCATACACTGGTACTGGTTCCATATATTAACCATGCGGTCGAGCTTATCGTCGCCCGAATCGACCGAGTAAACACTTAACAGGTTATCCCAATAAGTGCGCAATTCGGCCAGTGCTGCATCAACTTTTGCAACCGTATCGAATTTCGCAATCGTATCTTTGGCTTTCGTCTTATTAATGATGTTCTTCGATTCCCATTTTTCCTCTTCCTTGTTTTCGACATAACCCAGCACGAAAACAAAATCTTTCGATTCACCGGGTTGCAATTCAACCTCAATATAATGCGAAGCAATCGGCGACCATCCATGTGCCTCCGTATTGCGTGGTTTACCTTCAGCAACAACCTGTGGTTCGTCGAAGCCGTTGTAAAGTCCGAAAAACGACTCGCGATCTGTATCGTATCCTTGCACAGGAACATTCACCGAATAGTAGGCGTAATGGTTACGACGCTCTTTATATTCGGTCTTATGGTAGATCACTGAACCTTCAATTTCGACCTCACCAGTTGAAAAGTTACGCTGAAAGTTTTCCATATCGGCCGCGGCATTCCACAAGCACCATTCAATGAACGAGAAAACCTTCAACGTCTTTACCTCCGTTGAGTTGTTGACAAGGGTAAGTTTCTGAACTTCGGCCCATGTCTTTAACGGAACAAAATAGAGAGCCGTTGCAGTTACGCCGTTCTTCTCCCCTTTTATGGATGTATAATTCATTCCGTGACGGCACTCATAACTATCAAGTTCGGTTTTGCAAGGCTTCCAGCCCGGCGACCACATGGTATCACCATCTTTAATGTAGAAATATTTTCCACCGCTATCCATTGGAACGTTGTTGTAGCGATACCGCGTCAGACGTCGGAATTTTGCATCCTTATAGAAGGTATATCCACCGCCGGTATTCGATACTAGCGAGAAGAAATCTTCGTTCCCCAAGTAATTAATCCAAGGCCATGGAGTACGTGGATTGTCAATAACGTATTCCCGGTTTTTGTCGTCAAAATGACCAAATTTCATAGTCTTTATCTTTAGAATTTATAATTTCAAATCTGGTATATTATTTTGTATTATGCCAATTCATTTGATCGTCTGGCATTCAATTCAAGGGTGATATTGTCCATTTTCTTTTGATCTAACGGATAAAGGGACATAACACCGGCTGTAATTACTGCAACGACGGTAGGAATCCAGCTCATCAGCATAATGATCGCTGGAACGGCTCCCTGAATTGACACTGCATCTTGTCCGTTGTAGTGGAATGCTGCCAGTACCAATCCAATAATTGCACCGGCAATGCCTCCTCCAAACTTAGTCGCAAAAGAACCGGCAGAGTATATCAATCCTGTAGCCCTTCGACCATTCTTAAATTCTGAATAATCGGCAGCATCGCCAAGCATGGCGAAGAACAGGGTTGGGAAGACAGCAGCTCCAAATTCAGAGATGATACCAATAGCGAAAATGGCGATTGTATCTCCAGGTCCGCAAAAAGCAAGCAAAGCATTAACCATACCTGAGAATATCAGGGCACCGATAAACAGATTGCGTTTCCCATACTTTCTTCCTAAAGGAGAGGTGATCATTGCACCAGCAATGGAAGCAAGCATCAATCCAATCATAAATGAAGCAGCCAGCAATTGATTGTGCAGATAATGGGAGAAATAAATAACTACAATACCTTGTTTGATTGAGTTGTAAACATTGAAAAGGATTCCGATGAAAAGGAGTATAATCCATGGTCTGTTCCGGACAAGGTCTTTCAAATCTTTCCCCAAATTAGTTTCCTGATTTTTTGGAGGTTGTACCCGTTCCCTGGTGGTAGCAAAAGTAACCATCAGAAACAGCGACAAGAAAAACGACATGATATATATGGCAGAACTATAACCTCTCTTCTGGTCGATGATGGTAATGTTTTTGGACTGAAGGTTTTCTTCACCGGCAACAATAAACGAATAGTCTTTATTTGCCTCCATCGAAAAACTTTTGCCAATTGTAGGAACATTGGCACCAGTGTTCACTTTAGCTGTATCGGTCCAGGTAAACAGGGCAATTCCATCTTTGGTTTTGATATTTACATTCTTAATATCTTCGTGAGTCGAAACGGTAACTTCGTATTTTTTCGCATCCAGTTTCTGCACATTTATAGTCGGATCGATATTTCCAAAGTGTGCCACCAGAAATAACAAAGCTCCCTGAACCACCATTCCACCCGTGAAAGCACCAACCATCCTATACGAACCAAGGGTTGTACGTTCTTTGTCGTCAGGACTCATCACAGCCATCAAGGCACCATAGGGAATATTATTCGCGGTGTAAATAAGGAAAAACAACAGGTAGGTAGCGTAGGCATAAATAATCTTCCCGGTTGGACCTAAGTTAGGGGTTGTAAACAGCATGGATAAGGTAATTCCCAAAGGGATGGCTGTCCATAATATCCACGGACGAAATTTACCGTATTTGGAATTTGTCCGGTCGCATACTACACCCATCAGAATATCAATGATTCCATCACCGAATCGGGCAATCAGAAAGAGAACCCCAACAACCGCCGGATTCAGTCCGAAAACATCGGTGTAGAAAATAAATAGAAAAGTGGCCACACCACGCCAGGCGATGTTTGCGGCACCATCGCCAAGTGCATACCCGATTTTTTCTTTTAAAGCAAGTTTTTCCATAATTATCAGTTTTAGTAGTTAATTATTCGCCTCCAGGTTTCGAGACTTAGCGTTGGTAAACAAAAATCTGATTACTAAAATTAAGGTAAGCTTACACCAACTTAAGTCACTCATAATTTGCACAAATATCAACAATATTTTCGAAAAATAACAACAGTAACCTGATCAATAATCATTCTAATTGATAATTTAAGAACGGAGTCCTGAGTCTTCGATACAGAGGGCAACATCCTACATTCACACCACCAATATTTAATGTAAACGATTGCACAAAACAGGGTTTTTGATTAGGTAAAGCTGAATCGCACAAAAAGCAGATCGCAATCCGATCTGTCATCAAATTTTGATATATTTAGCCTCCTAAATTTGAAAAGAATGCACAATAAAAAGAAGACGATATTGTTGA
>Ga0302296_1003283_pt1 | contig 10452 bp, 5 predicted proteins | sample III_Fen_N3_1_FD_194546 | JGI IMG/M metagenome (GOLD analysis project Ga0302296, IMG submission 194546) | Peat permafrost microbial communities from Stordalen Mire near Abisko, Sweden - III_Fen_N3_1 | ecosystem: Environmental > Terrestrial > Soil > Wetlands > Permafrost | place: Sweden: Abisko... | reverse complement strand
CGGGAGATTTTACGGAGTTCCGCATTGATCCGTTCCACGTGATGCCCGAACTCAACCGGCTGAATAATACTTTTCGTACATCCGGCATTTTCCCGAACATGGCACCTGTTCAGTTACAACTTTTAGCTACCATTGAAAATCCCGAAAAACACACCGTGATGTTTACCCCGGTGGTAAACTGGAACCGCGAAAACGGTTTTATGGTGGGCGCGGCATTGCATAACGGTTTCCTGATTCCCAAGCCGTTTGAGTATTTTATCATGCCCTTCTATTCGTTTGGCGATTCCAAATTAGCCGGATACGGAAAACTGGCGTACAACATTACGCCCTACCATTCATTTATTCAATTAGCCAAAGTTTCAGTGGAAGGGACTCAGTTTGGCGCACCGTATCATCAGGATTACCGGAAAGTTGAGGCAGGATTGGAGCTGAATTTCCGGCCCGACAACGAAACCAATCCCATCCGACAAAAAGCGTATGGACGTTATACGTTGGCTTCCGATCTTTCGCAGATTGAAAACGGTGAAAAAGCAGCTATGAACCCGTATATGCAGCTTGGTTATAATGTACAGAAAACAAGTCTTATAAACCCCTATAATGTGTCGGTTACTTTTGAAACGGGAAAATCCTTTCAAAAAGCGGCTGTGGAACTGAATTACAAACAAAGCTATATCGGGAAAAACAACGGACTGGAAATGCGACTGTTTGCCGGAACGGTGCTGAAAAATACGTCGAATGCCTATTATTCACTGGCACCCGGCGGACGAAGCGGGCGCGAACAGTACCTGTACGAAGGAACATACCCCGACAGGTTTAGCCCGTATTCCACCACCTTTTGGTCGGGACAAATGACGCTGTCCGAAGGCGGAATCGTATCGCCCATAAACGACAAACTCGGTTACAGCCGTTGGCTGGTTTCGCTTTCGTTGTGCAGCAACTTGCCCGGAAAAGCCGGACGCTTTGGCATTAAACCGTTTGTCAACCTCCTTTTAAACGACCACGGATTATCCACCGCCAATCCTTCTCCCTTTTTTTGCGAAGCCGGAATAAAAATCGGCATATGGAATCTTTTTGAAATTCACTTCCCGCTGCTGGTTACCGGCAATATTCAATCCATGTCAGGGTCTATCAAAGACCGTATCCGATTTGTATTCAATCTCGATCTTTCCCGTAGCAAAATGGGGCTGTAGTTCCTTTCCCCGATAAACAAACTGATTTACCGTATATAAAAGTTCAGGAATTCGGGCACTCCGATATTCCGTGAGAGTGCTCTGTCGTTTCGTGAGAGTGCTCTGTCATTTCGTGAGAGCGCTCTGTCATTTCGTGAGAGCGCTCTGTCATTTCGTGAGAGTGCTCTGTCATTTCGTGAGAGTGCTCTGGCAAACCGTGAGAGTGCTCTGACAAACCATGAGAGTGCTCTGGCAAACCGTGAGAGTGCTCTGGCAAACCGTGAGAGTGCTCTGACAAACCGTGAGAGTGCTCTGGCAAAGTGTGAGAGTGCTCTGGCAAACCGTGAGAGTGCTCTGGCAAAGTGTGAGAGTGCTCTGACAAACCGTGAGAGTGCTCTGGCAAAGTGTGAGAGTGCTCTGTCATTTCGTGAGAGTGCTCTGTCATTTCATGAGAGTGCTCTGTCATTTCGTGAGAGTGCTCTATCATTTCGTGAGAGTGCTCTGTCATTTCGTGAGAGTGCTCTGTCATTTCGTGAGAGTGCTCTGTCATTTCATGAGAGTGCTCTGGCATTTCGTGAGAGTGCTCTATCATTTCGTGAGAGTGCTCTGTCATTTCGTGAGAGTGCTCTGTCGTTTCGTGAGAGTGCTCTGTCGTTTCGTGAGAGTGCTCTGTCATTTCGTGAGAGTGCTCTGTCATTTCATGAGAGTGCTCTGTCATTTCGTGAGAGTGCTCTGTCGTTTCGTGAGAGTGCTCTGTCGTTTCGTGAGAGTGCTCTGTCATTTCATGAGAGCGCTCTGTCATTTCGTGAGAGTGCTCTGTCGTTTCGTGAGAGTGCTCTGTCATTTTGCCAGAGCACTAAATTTCAGGAGGCTGTCCCTGTAACAAGTTAAAAATAGGGTCTGTTTTCTTACTTATCTGATGACTTCAATTCATCGGATAAGTTGAAGGATTAACGGAAACCCCCGTAAATAAAGGGTTTTATAATTTATATAAAAATAATTGGAAAAATGATTGGATATATTAAGTATGTTATTTATCTTTGGAGGCAAAATTCATAAAGAAATGCAGATATTCCTATAAAGAGAATATATGCGAACTATTACTTCGCATACACAACTAAGAGTTTGCATATACACGTGTTAGCGATAATGTTAATAAAAAAACAAGTTAACTATAGACAGAATTAAATTATGAAACTATTTGCAGACGAAACAGGAAAATTCCAAATGTTTATTCCTATCAACTGGGAGTATAAAAATCCGTCATTTTATAAAAATACTACTGCACCTGAATCTTTTGGAGAATATACCAAGATGGCAGGCGCATTTCAAGTAAGCTGTAAAGTAGTTACAAATCATATATCGAAACTTATATCCGAGAATAATTTAAAAATCCACACCTATAATGATGTCGAATTGCACTTTGACGAAAAAGTAGTAAGACAGAAAGACTTGATTTCTTATATGTGGATGGCGGCAGTTGAAGATCATTTTATTTTGGCTACTTATAGCGTTACCCCAATTAAAAAAGCATACTTTTTCAAATACAAAAAGGAATTGAAGAGTGTTCGTAAGGCATTATCTTCAATCAAATTTGTCAAGCCGGAACACAGAGATATTGTAGTTAGTCAAAAAAGACTCAGTTTGTTCATGGCTTCCATTGCGACGACTATTCAACTTAGAAACAATTCAATAAAACATAAGTCTTTTATAGAGTTTATTGCTTTGTCTGCTAATCATGTTGACGCATTGCTTAGACTATCAATAATTTATAATGATCAAATTGTAAACAATAACAAAGAAATCGACACTGCTTTATTATTTCAAAAAGAAAGTGACAAGCCTATAATGGAAAAAGATATATATAAGAAGGCTTTAGAAAAAAACATAATCACTCAAGAATTATACGAGAAATTATTTTCACTTTATAATGAACGGAATAAAGTTATTCACAGATATATTATTACTGATATAAGGACTGAAGATTTGTTGGAAATCGCAGTTGAATACGACAAAATAGATCATAAAATAGATGACTTAGTCAATAATTTAGAGCACAAACAATTTGAATTAAAAGTAGGGATTTTCGGAACAGATTCACCGCCTAATGGCAGATTAAATGGTCTAGAATTAAAGAAATTGCAATATCAAATTAGAGATAAACACGGAAAAATAAAAATCAGCAATTCAACTAATAGGCTAAGATATATATATAAATCGATTGTGAATAATTTGAGAAAAAACTAAAACACTACCGCTAACACACCTATGTTCATTGGCTGGTTAAAGTGCATTCCGGCAGTTTTGCTTCCGCATTCACTTTGTCGTTTCACGACAGCGAATTGAAAATCAGCGAAGCTAATGCTCCCGCAACTAGCGGTCACGACCAACGGGAATAAACCGCCAAATGCCCATAGCCTCGGTCGGTAGCTGCAAGCGTAAAAAAAAGAAAAACAACCAATAATATAAAATAACATGGAAGCCACACAAACTCAAAAAATTAAGCCAAGAGTTCATGACTTAGCTGCTTTTAAACAAGTAATGGAGAGTCGTTCACACCCACTTGATATGATTCGAGAAGCGATTAGTAATATGATGGCTCCTGAGGTGAACGCAACAGAAGTAATCATGCAACATTATTCTCACCCAGAATATAATTCTTCATTTATATTTAAGGACGATGGTGTTGGTATGACATATACAGGCAGCCCCGAAAACCCAGGAAGATTAGATCGATTCATTGGGCTTGCTTTTTCGAAAGCAGCAGGTCTTGGAAGTGATTATTGGGGATGGAAAGGTTTAGGTTCAAAACTGATGCTTAATTGCAGTAAATTGGTTGTCGAAACTTGGACTGGTATAGCAACTGACTTTGTTTATAAAGTAGAAATTTTTAATCCCCGAGCCAGCCTATTAAGTGAGCCACCACAAGAACCTGTTTATGAACTTACCCAAAGACAACAGAACACGATGGATAGAAAAGGAACTAAAGTTGATATATTGGGTTATGACAGTGGTAAATATAATTATGCGTTTGACGAAATAAAAAACTATTTATATTTGAACACAGCAATTGGGTTAACGAAAAAAATGTATAATTTACCAACTGTAAAACTGAAAGTTAACAGCCGAGAAGAAATCCTAAATATTGGTTTTCAATTCATTACAGAACAAAGTAGCTGGAGGACAGTAATAATTAATCCACCGATTTCGAAAACTGAAAGAATAAAGGTTGATGAAAATAAAGAAGTGCTTGTTGAAGTGATTCTAAAAGGAGGGTTTACGCTTGACACTGGAATTTTCGGGTTGAGTTCAAGAAGATACAATACAGGTCTACGTTTAAGCATTAAAGGTATACCATATTTTCAATTACCTCTATACGAATATAAAGGGAACAAATTCAATCAATATAAAGACTTATGTTCCTTTGTTGTAGAGTGTGATGCTTTAGAACCAAAACTTAATATGGACAGAAGTAATATTAGTAATCAATATGGGGATGATTTAATTGTAAAAACATTTAGAAAGCTTACTGCGAAGTGTTTTGACGAATTTGCCGAATCTCATAACTATATAAATTTTGAACAAAAAAGAAGAAATGAAGATGAAATAAGCAAAGCGAGTGCTTTACGAGTAAGACAAGAAGCATTGTCAGACAAAGATCAAGAATATGTGTGCATTGAATATAATGAAGAAATCCACGCAATACACAAAGCACCTGCTTCTGAACATGATACATTAGCCTTATTTTGGAAACTTGAATCATTTCAAATATTACCTTTTGCAAAATTTATCACGTTAGAACACACAGCACAATCAGGAATTGATGTTATTGCAACTTACCAAATCGATGAACAGTCTACTTTGAATCAATTTGTTTCAATTGAATTTGAATATGCGTTTGGTAATTTCATTAGACATGGTCACAATCCAAAGCAAACTTCGATGATTATTTGTTGGACTGTTGATAAACCTAAAGAACTCCAAAAAATAAATGAATATTTTTATCGCTACAACACAGGCGGCTTATCTATTCCAGTATATGAAATTAAAAATTTTCCTAAACTATTAATCAGAACTTATAATGAGATTGATATTTGACAATTGAAAAAACACCGCGCCAGCAGGAGAAAAAAAAGAAAAGTACAAACGACTACGGTAAAATCACCCGAAATCTTTAAACTGAAACCATGACTTAATATGGATTTAAAGGAATTCCAAACAAAAGAAGAAGCGATTAACGCTGTTGACAGACTTAAGAAAATATCTTTCCCAATATATCAAGATGGAGAAGATGTTGAAGCCTTTATACAAAAGATATCTAAAATTATTACGACCGAATTTGGATTTATATTTACTCCAATAACACCCTTTAAAACTAAAGATTTTTTATCTTGTTTTTATAGAGCCAGAGAATTAGATTTATTTACTAACATAAACTTAATTAGAGAGCATAGTTATCCTCCGATAGATAATACGAAAAAAGGAAGATGTAATTTCCCTAAATATCCAGTTTTTTATTGTTCTGACAATCCTTTGACCGCAGTTCTTGAAATTGCTAGAGAAAGTGAAAACCTTGAAAAGAAGTATTGTGTATCAAAGTGGGAACTAAATAAATCAAATGACACTATGATGTTTGAGAACTTTCTCCAAACCGATTTGCCTGAACAAAATCAATATTCGGCAATAAGAGATGGACTAAAACTCAAAATCAGTACACCTTTCAAAATTAGTTTTAATAAAGAATTAGAAAAAACTCAAGAAGATGGAATAATAGAACACTTAAAATTTTTAAATTCAACCTTTCTAAATGACAATAATTATTCCCTGTCAGCGACACTTGCTCACAGATCATTGTATGCCAATCATAACTACAGGACAGATGCATTGATGTATCCAAGTGTTCAGACTCAACGTAAAGGAGTTAATCTTGCAATTCAGCCGAATTTTGTAGAAAACTGTCTAAAAATGACAAGATTATATATACTAAAATTAGACAACTATAATTCTGCAAAAGACACAGTTGAAATAACTATTTCAGAATATGCAACTGTAGAAAAGAACGTAATTATGTGGAAAAAAATAAAACCTAATGATGAGAATTACATTCGAATGATTAATGATGATTTTGGAGAAATGATTAATGGAAGTATTACAGAAAACAAAAATATCTTGTAATAAGACTTACCTCGGTCGTTAGCATCAGGTCAAAGAAATATAAAAAAAAGAAAAACAGACTCTTACTGAACAAAAAAGCAAAATAATATGACATTAAGTTGGAACGAAATTAAAGACCGAGCATTACATTTCTCGAAAGAATGGGCTGACACTTCAAACGAAGAAGCAGACGCAAAACCATTTTTAATTGAGTTTTTTGAAGTGTTTGGAATTAGCAGAAAACGTGTTTCGACTTTTGAACACAAAGTAAAGAAACTTGACGAAAGTAACGGTTATATTGACTTGCTTTGGAAAGGAACAATTCTGATTGAAATGAAAAGTCGGGGAAAAAACCTCGACAAAGCATATCAACAAGCCATTGACTATACTCACGGATTAAAACAACACGAATTACCAAAATACATTCTCATTTGCGACTTCGAGATTTTTAGACTTTACGACCTCGAAGAAAACAAAACAATTGAATTTAAACTTAACGACTTTGTAAACAACGTTCAACATTTTGGGTACATTCTTGGCTATCAGAAAAACGTTTACAAAGAACAAGACCCCGCAAACATAAAAGCAGCGGAGTTAATGGGAAAACTTCACGACCGTTTGAAAGAAATCGGTTACAGTGGACACCCGTTAGAAGTTTATTTGGTTCGAATTCTGTTTATAATGTTCGCTGAAGACACAACCATTTTTAACAAGCAACAATTTCAAGACTTCATAGAACAGCGCACAAACGAAGACGGTAGTGACTTAGCTTCAAAACTTCAAGAACTTTTTCAGGTTTTAAACACACCAAAAGAAAAACGCTTTAAGAATCTTGACGAACAACTTGCTGACTTTCCGTATGTAAACGGAAAACTATTTGAAGAAATCTTGCCTACGGCAAGTTTCGATAAGAATATGCGTCAAGCGTTGTTAGACAGTGCTTATATTGATTGGAGTAAAATTTCTCCGGCTATCTTTGGTTCCATGTTTCAAAGCGTAATGAATCCTACAGAACGCAGGAACTTGGGAGCGCATTACACGAGCGAAACGAATATCCTAAAACTTATCAAACCGCTTTTTTTAGATGACCTTTGGAAAGAATTTGAAAGTATCAAAGACAACAAAAACAAACTTCCTGAATTTCATAAAAAACTAAGTACACTTAAATTCCTCGACCCTGCTTGCGGTTGTGGAAACTTCCTGGTTATAACTTACCGTGAATTGCGATTGTTGGAGTTGGAAATATTACGTTCATTACATAAACACGGACAGCAAGTATTAGACATTGAAAGCATTATTTGGCTTGACGTGGATATGATGAACGGTATTGAATACGAAGAATTTCCCGCTCGAATTGCCGAAGTTGCGATGTGGCTTATTGACCACCAAATGAATATGGTAATCAGCAACGAATTTGGACAATATTTTGCTCGTTTGCCGTTGAAGAAAGCCGCTAAAATTATTCATGGAGATGCGTTGGAAACAGACTGGGAAAGCATTGTTTCGAAAAGTGACCTTTCGTTTATTCTTGGAAATCCGCCTTTCATTGGTGCGAAGATAATGAAGCAAAACCAGCGTGACCAAATTGTAAAACAGTTTGACAACGCAGATGGTAGCGGAGTTCTTGACTATGTGACAGGTTGGTATTTAAAAGCAGCTAAATTTATTCAACAAACAAGTATTAAAGTTGCTTTTGTTTCGACAAATTCCATTGTACAAGGCGAACAGACAAGTATTCTTTGGGGACAGATGCTAAACAAATACGGCATTAAAATTCATTTTGCACACCGTACTTTTAAATGGAGCAATGAGGCAAAAGGAAATGCAGCTGTTTATTGTGTGATAGTTGGCTTCGCCAATTACGATACGAATAATAAGTCCATTTTCGAGTATGAAAATATAAAAGGTGAAGCCCACGAATTGAAAGTAAAAAATATCAATCCGTATTTGGTTGAGGCTAAAGATTTATTGATAACCAAAAGTTCAAATCCAATTTGTAAAGTTCCAAAAATGAGTTTTGGAAATATGCCTTTAGATGGAGGCAATTTACTGTTATCGGACAAAGATAAAAGCGAATTTATAACAAAAGAACCAAAAGCTGAGAAATTTATCAAACCCTTAATTTCTGCTCTTGAGTTTCTTAATGGCGGTAAACGTTGGTGTTTATGGCTTGTTGATGCTGAACCTAGCGAGTTAAAACAAATGCCAGAAGTTTTAAAGCGAGCCGAATTAGTAAAGAAGTTCCGCTTAGAAAGCAAAGCACCTTCAACACAAAAGTTTGCTGCAACTCCAACTTTATTTCGTGACAGAAATCAACCTGAATCATTTATTGTTGTTCCGAGAGTTTCTTCCGAAAATAGAAAATACATTCCAATGGGATTTTTCGACTTAAATTCTATTGTTAGCGATACTTGTATGTCAATTCCGAACGGAACATTATATCATTTTGGAATTTTAATGTCAGTTATGCATATGGCTTGGGTAAAATCAGTTTGTGGTCGATTAGAAAGTCGGTTCAGATATTCAAAAGATATTGTTTACAATAATTATCCTTGGCCTGAAAACCCAACTGAAAAACAAATCAATGCGATTGAAACAGCAGCGCAAAAAGTATTGGATGCAAGAGTAGATTTTCCTAAAAGTTCATTAGCAGATTTATATGATTCATTGACAATGCCACCAGCATTGATAAAAGCACATAACGAGTTAGACAAAGCTGTTGACTTGGCTTACAGACCACAACCATTTACTAGCGAAGCAAACAGAATGGTTTACTTATTTGAGCTTTACGAAAAACATACAGCAGACCTTTTCACGACTGTGAAAAAGAAGAAAAAGTAGTTTCAAACATTGCCTACTCCCCGCTGGCGCGGATTTGACTTCGTCGATTTTCAATTCTTGGTAAACCAAGCGGCAAAGCCGAGCGGTAATCCGTGTCCATATATATAAGAAAGTAAATGTAATAGGCTTTTGAAAATGAAGGCTATTAAACAGGGAAGAATTAGCAAAGTGAATAGCAACATACGCTTAACCGGATTTTACTGATATTAGTAGTACGACTTAAAGTCGTGCTACTAATAGTCAACATACAGAAAGTGAATCTCTTACTAACACTAAATGCAAACAACTTTAGAGAATTACTAAAAAAAAGAATGATTTACTTTTTTTTAGTCTAAGATATTTCGTGATTTAAATTAATTTACTATTTTTGCAGAGTGAATGTATTAACCTAATAAAAACAGTCTGAATTTTACGAAGACATAGAGCTAATCCACTATGCAAGAACGAATCAACCTCTATCTGAACCGGCGTTTTCCGGTCTTTCTATCCTGCTATGAAGGAATTTGTTATTTTACTCTGATTTTACCCATTCTCTCATTATCAATCATCCTGCTCCAACCGTCCGGCCTTTATAACTGGCATGAGTTTCACAAAAATCTGATAGTAGTAGCTTATTGCTTTATCTGCCTGATAACGTATGTAGGTATGCATTTCGTAATAAATTATTTCAACCCCCGGTATTTCAATCCCGATACCTGGACTATTGGCAAACAACTCAGATTATTGGTAACTGTTTATCTTCCGGTTATGGTTTGTACCACGTTGGCTTTTGTGCTAATCAATGTGGAAGAATTTAAATTGAGTATTCAATCGTTTTTTGAGTTGCAATTCTACAATAGTATTATTTGTACCTACACCGTACCTGTATTTGGCTATTTTATATCCATCAAGCTAAAACACAAAACCCAACAGCAAGACGCAACAAAGGAACAACCGGAATTGCCTGCCGAAATAGTAATAAACGGAACGCCGCTGATTGTAAATAATATCTGCTTTATAGAAAGCAAAGTAAACGATTTGCACATTGGGTTGCTTCATAACGGAGAATTTATAGAGTTCAAAACACGTTATACCCTGAAGAAAATTGAAAATGAATTAAAACCCTACTCGCAGTTCCTGCGGTGCCAGAAATCATATATCGTCAATATGCATCATTTAAAGGACTGGGATATAGTGGACGATAAAATGGTAATTCATCCCAAATACTGCAATTTGGAAATCTCCATACGGTGTAATAAATCGCAGACAAAGGAGATACTCCGTAAACATTATGTTTTCAAGGCGAAAT
>Ga0302296_1003279_pt1 | contig 10458 bp, 11 predicted proteins | sample III_Fen_N3_1_FD_194546 | JGI IMG/M metagenome (GOLD analysis project Ga0302296, IMG submission 194546) | Peat permafrost microbial communities from Stordalen Mire near Abisko, Sweden - III_Fen_N3_1 | ecosystem: Environmental > Terrestrial > Soil > Wetlands > Permafrost | place: Sweden: Abisko... | reverse complement strand
ATAGGCTGGAATACAGTTAGTTATAGACTTTGTTGTCATTGACAGTTGTTAGGATTTATGCTTGTAATCCAATTGGGGACAAAGGATAGCGGTTGAAGATATATGATCTGCTTTTGAATATTAATGTAACAAACTTTTGTGGTAAGATATATTTATACCAAAGAAAACGAAAACTGATCTCCAGATTTATGTCCAGGATCTTCCTGATTTATTCCTGATTAATGATGATCCCTTTTGAGAAGTATTGTCCGCCGGCAATAACTGTTTTAATTGCATTTTCAAGTTCCTGCTTTCCCGATGTTTTTAGAACAATCCCAGAAGCTCCGGCATTTATCATGTCGGCATAATAATTCTTCTGACAAAACATTGTAAGTACTAAAACCTTTAAACATGGTTGTTTAGAGATCGCTTTTACCGTGACCTCTAATCCATTCATCCTGGGCATTTCAATGTCCATCAATACCAAATCTGGTATATTGTTTTCAAGTAAATCAAGAAATTGCTGACCGTTTTCTGCTTCAGCAATTACCTCACCCATTCCTTCAGATTCAATAAAAAATTTCATCCCCTCGCGAAACAATTCATGGTCGTCGACGATGACAATTTTAGCATTACTATACATATCTTCAAATTGTATTTGAACAAAAAGATTTCACCTGTGCCACAACCTATAATCCTGAATGTTTTAACCTTAATAGCATTAATATTTATTTAAGATGCGACTTATATATCTGAACAGCCAATAATAATCACTTGTTCGAATGTCATTCACCTAATCAGTGAAGTCATTTTACTGTCATCATCATCGGCTTCTTCCTGTTAATTAAGACCGGATCAACAGCTAGTGGAGCCTCATTCAACCAAATAGCAATCTTTGCATCGTAGTTATGTCTCCGTGGAACAACAACATCGGACGAAATCAATAACTCATTCGGGATGATCAAGAATATTTTCATTTTAACATCTGTTTTATGAGTATGTTGAAGCATCTGAAAAAATTAATAGATATACTTATTATACAAATGAAAGAATAAATTATGACCGACTTGTTGGTGTAAACTCTAAAAAAAATGGTGTAATCCCTAATATGAGCAATATTTAAATCAGGGTTTACCCCGATGAACGTCAGCCAATTTTAAATGGTTGATGCCTCGGTTAGATTTAAATACAGATAAGGTCAATATAATTGGTTTGATCAGATATCTACAATATTCCTTTTTATTGCATACAGCACCAGATTAATTGTATTTTTCGCGTTGGTCTTTTGCAATAACTTTGAGCGATGTGCCTCAATTGTTTTAATACTTCTGAAGAGTTTAGTTGCAATCTCAGAAACGGTTAATCCAGTGCATAAACATTGAAGCACCTCAAATTCTCTGTCGGTAAGATTAATGTCATTTACTGACGAATTACCGGTTGCGGATGTTTGTTTTCCGAAATTTGCAATTATTGTACGCAACAGCTCATTCGAAAAATAACTGTCGCCTCCAATCACAGTTTTTATCGCCTTTTCGAGTTCCTGTTTCCCGGACGTCTTCAAAACGAAACCGATGGCCCCCGCATTAATCATATCTGTATAGTTATTTTTCTTGCATAACATTGTAAGCACCAAAATCTTTAAATTTGGTCGCATTGCAATGGCTTTGGTGGTTGCCTCCAATCCTCCCATTACCGGCATCTCAATATCCATTAATACCAGATCAGGATTGTATCTTTCGAGCAAAAGAAGAAACTCCTGGCCATTTTCGGCCTCGGCGATCACCTCACCCATCCCCTCTGTTTCAATAAGGAGTTTCATTCCTTCGCGAAACATCGAATGGTCGTCAACGATAATTATTTTTGTTTTGCTATACATGAAGTATTTTCAACTTAGATTTCGGCTTAGTTCCATTTACGGGTACGATAACGGGTAATTCTATATATACGTCAACACCTTTACCAGCGCTGGTTTCAATTTTCATAATCCCTTTTATAATTTTAATCCGTTGTTGAATATGCATTAAACCCAACCCTTTGCTTGTTTTTACGGTATTTGCCAAATTAAACCCAATGCCGTCATCTCGGTAGTTCAAAACAATTAAATTATTTTTCTTGCTGTAGTCAAATACGATTTCGACATGCGATGCCCTGGCGTACTTAAGTGTATTGTTGATTAGTTCGGTTGTAATCCGGTAGAGGGTTGTTTCAAGGAAAAAACTAAATCTGTCATTACAATTGAAAGTAAAGTCAATATTTAATTTCTGTGTATCATTGATGCTCTGAGTGAAGTTAAGAATTGTATCGACATATCCTGAATTGTTCAAAACCAGTGAACTTAATCCCAGAGCCACCTCACGCGTGGTTTGAATCGCCTTTTCAATGCAGTTATTACCTTTCTCCGTAATGATTTTTATTTTTTCAGCATTGTCTGTTTCAGCAAGCCATTGAAAATACAGTTTTATAGTGGATAATAGCGGTCCCAGTCCGTCATGCAATTCGCTTGAAAAACGGTTTCGTTCACGTTCTTCCACCTCTATTGTAACATTTAACAGTTCATTTTCAGCGTTTATTTTCTCTGTGATATCACGGTTAGAGGCGCGAATCCCAAGGTATTTCCCGTTAAGATAAATTCTTCGGGAGACACAACAGATCCATCGTATATCGCCTGATTTTGTCACTATCCTGAAATTCAGGTCCGGATTTATATCTCCTGACTTATGTGGGCGGTCTTCATTCTTGTGGTTTTTCCAAACCGCCAAATCAGCACTAAAAATTATTTGATCGAGCAATTCAGAATTACTGTTAAACTCATTAGATGTATATCCGGTTATTCTTTCACATGAGGGAGATACATAGTTAAATCGACCCTCTGCATTTATCCAGTATTCCCAATCATATGTAAAGTCCGCTACAGTACGATATTTTTCTTCAGTTTGTCGTAAAGAAGTATTTGATTTTAATAATTCAGCTGTTCTTACTTTTACACGGTCTTCGAGCCCTTCGTTAAGTTGCTTTACAGCTTCTTCTATCTTTTTCCGTTCTGTGATATCAAAAACAAGTCCGGTTACATTTAATGGTTTTCCTTCAGAATTTCTTTTAACAATTGAACCAATATCATGGAACCATTTATGTACACCTGATTTTGTTAAAATCCGATATTCAACTTCATATTTATCAAACCTACCCTCAAAGTGTCCTATCATGGCATTCATCGTCCTGCCTACATCTTCCGGATGTACAAGAGAAGTAAAATCTTTATAAGTCTTAAACTTTTCGGAAGGATAACCAAGCATTTCGGCTTTTCGTTTCTCGAAAGTAACCTTTCCGGTAGGAACATCCATTTCCCACCAGGCCATATTTGCAACCTGCATTGCAAGCTCCAATCTTGAATTATTATCCTGTAATGTTTCCTCTGCCAACTTACGCCCTGTGATGTCGACTACTGTTAAAAGACAATTTCCTTCATTTTCTTTAAATATACCTGTGAGAAATACATACCTTGGCATATTGTCGTTAACAATAAGTGTCACTTCGCAGGTTTCCTTAACTTTGAGGCTGAATATCTTTATAAGAAAGAGATTAAATATCCGTTTTGTATCATCAGAAACAAAAGAACCAAAACTGCAATTAACTGACTGTGACCCTATTTTGTTAATCATTTGTGATCCGCAAGTATTTAACTCAATGATTTCACCCCCTTTTGAAAGGGTAAAATAGCCGGAAGGTGATAAATTGTATAATTCAGCATACTTTTCGTTCGCTGCTTTTGCCGCCAGCTCGTTTGCCAGAATAAGTTCCTCGTTCTGCAGCTCCAGCTCAATTTGACATACTTCCAATTCATGCACAAGCCGAAGCATTTCTGCACCAGAGAATTGCATATTGGATTTCACATGATTTGGATTCATCCGTTTTTCAGCGTTTTGGCGAAGGACAGACAAACCGGCAGCGGCCTTTTCTTGTTTTGTCATAATGTTGTGCTTAGTACTTTATTAAAAAGCAACAGGCTAAGTTACCCCTTTATTCTCACGTTTCCGACGATTTATTAATTATATTTTTAAAGTGTTAATTTGAAATGAGTGGTCTGAATGGATAGGCTATCCCAGCAATAGATTTTGTAATTTTTGTGCACGACAGAATGTATTTTAACATAAAACATCCAACTCATTATCTTACAGCATATCCGTTGCCGGAATAGAAAAAATATCATTGCCATATCTCAAAATAATGAACATCATAAGCACCTGGTTCCAAAACATTCATTCAATTTTGATGTTAAGTAATTAATCAGTTCCGTACTGTGCAAAACATTTATCGTTCGGTGATTGATAACTGTAAAAGTTTGCTGCTATGAGTCCAATGTCAGATTATTATTTGTAATTTTATGACTCGTTAACAATTGATTATTAAGAACCCTATTGATTATGAAGAAGAAAAGCAATAAAGTGCTATATTTGAGCATTTTGGGTGTTGTAGTGATTATTTTGCTCATCGTTGGGAAAAAGGCGGGGTGGTTTGGTAAAGATATGGCATTGAAAGTCTCGACGGAAAAAGTTCAAAAGAAAGATATAACCGAAATTATAACTGCTAACGGAAAAGTTGAACCCCAAATGGAGGTGAAAATTAGTCCGGAAGTACCTGGTGAAATAATTGAACTTCCTGTTAAAGAGGGCGATGAAGTCGTAAAAGGCGATTTACTTGTTGTAATACGTCCTGATATATATATTTCGAACCGAAACCGCCTCGAGGCTTCGCTCAACAGTCAGAAGGCCAGGCTTGCACAAGCGGAAGCGCAGTTGGTCGAAAAAGACCTCAACTACAAGCGATCCAAACAGCTTTTTGAAAAGAATACAATTGCAAAATCTGATTTCGAGACCATCGATGCGGCCTGGAAAGTAGCGCAGTCTGAAGTTCAGGCCGCCCTTTATGGCGTCAAAAGTGCAGAATCGAGTCTTAATGAATCGCAGGAAAACCTCACAAAAACAAAGATTTACTCCCCTATTTCCGGAACTGTTTCCAAATTGAATGTCAAACAGGGTGAGAAAGTGGTTGGAACCAACCAGTTTGCCGGTACAGAATTAATGGTAATCGCCGACCTTAGCAAAATGGAAGTAAAAGTCGAAGTGAATGAGAATGATATCGTCGATGTTGAAAAATCGGATACAGCGAATGTGGAAATTGATGCATATTTGAAACGGAAATTTAATGGTGAAGTAACTGAAATTGCAAGTTCGGCCAATGTAACTGGAACCTCCACCGATCAGGTAACCAATTTCAACGTGAAAATCTTTTTGTTGCAGGACTCCTATAAGGATCTGTTGGCAAGCAATCCACACCGTTATCCCTTCCTTCCCGGAATGTCTGCAACCGTTGAGATCCGTACAAAAACCCGTCGTGGGGTAATTTCCGTTCCGATTCAGGCAGTCACTACAAGAGCAAATAACGGAACAGCAAAGAAGGAGGCGAGCACGCTTGAGCCGGAGGCTGAAGGAACCGATACAAATAAAGACAAAGCTGCACCAAAAGAACCTGAACAATTTGAGGTTGTTTTTGTAAACCGCAAAGGTCTTGCCCGCCAGGTAAAGGTTAAAACAGGAATTCAGGACAATACAAATATTGAAATCATCGAAGGTCTCAATCCTGACGATGAAGTTATTGTGGCACCCTACGGTCTGATTTCAAAAACCCTCAAAGATTCAGTCTCGGTTGAAGTGGTAAAGATTGACGATTTATACAAAGTAAAAAAATAATGATTCAGCGTTTAATGCACATTACCCTTTTGGTTGACGATTACGACAGGGCTATCGAATTTTACACACAAAAACTTAATTTTGAACTTGTTGAAGATACGGTATTAAACGAATTGAAACGGTGGGTGATTATCTCACCTCCAGGCTCTGAAGGATGCAGTCTGTTACTTGCGAAGGCTGTTAACGCCGAACAAAACAGCAGAATCGGAAACCAAACCGGTGGCCGTGTGTTTCTTTTTTTACAGACCAATGATTTCAAACGGGATTACGATATTCTGCAATCAAAAGGTGTTTCAATCATCCGCGAACCGAGCGTTGAAGATTATGGAACTGTGGCAGTATTTGCCGATCTATACGGCAATCTCTGGGACTTAATCGAACCTACCCGTCAAGGCTGATATTATTCTCCAATTTTTTAATCGCGATTATTGGATATCTTCGTAGTTAAATTTTTCAAAATTGGCAAATGCTTAAATTGCTTGTTGATTGGATCAGATGGATTTTAATCAGGATATTGATGGTACCGGTCTATTTTTACAAATATGTCATTTCGCCAATGACACCAGCCTCTTGTCGTCATATCCCCAGCTGTTCAGAATATGCGCTTGAAGCGCTCAAAACTCATGGTCCGGTTAAAGGAATTTATTTGGCTACCAGGCGAATTTTAAAATGTAACCCCTGGGGAACACATGGATACGATCCGGTGCCACCAAAAAAAATTAAAAAAAACAAAAAATGAAAAGATTTATACTGTTGTCACTCTTAATCGGAACATTGCTTTCGGGCTGCTTTTCGGGAGCTCCGAAACCTAAAGACAAAGTTTTGTTTGTCAGCATCCTGCCTTTAAAGTATTTTGCCGATAAAATTGTTGGAAACCTGTACAAAGTTGAAGTTACAGTTCCTCCGGGAGCAGGTCCCGAAACCTATTCGCCCACACCAAAACAAATGATGATGCTGGGGGAAGCAAGTGCATATTTTTCTATCGGATACCTGGGCTTTGAACAAACATGGCTGGAGAATTTCAAATCAACAAATCCGGATCTTCATGTTTTCGTGACGTCAAAAAGAATCGATTTAATCAAAGACGAGAAACAACACGAAGACCATGAACATTTACAGGGTGTTGATCCGCATATCTGGTCGTCGCCAAAAACTGCGCGCCTGATAGCATTAAATATTTTTGACGGAATGATTCAAATCGATCCGTCAAACAGTGATACGTACCAGAAAAATTTGGACCTCCTATTGTCTGAGATTTCAAAAGTCGATTCAACCGTTACAAAGTTGCTTACAAATGCAAAATCGAAAAAATTCATCATTTTCCACCCAGCATTAGGTTACTTTGCACGCGATTACGGATTTGAGCAGTTGTCAATTGAATTCGAAGGAAAGGTCCCCTCTCCGAAACACCTTCAAATGATTATTGAAACAGCAAAATCTGAAAATATCAGGTTCGTGCTGATTCAAAAAGAGTTTGACCAGGAGAACGCCGAGATTATTGCCAAAGAGACCGGAAGCAAAATAATACAAATAGATCCGCTCGACTATAACTGGCCTGAGCAAATAATCTCGATAGCCCAAAAATTATCAAATACACCCCTGTAAACTTGCACACATGGACTCATTAGTAGATATACGAAACCTATCAGCAGGTTACGGACAAAATATCGTTCTCCACGACGTAAATATTTCAATTCACCAATTCGATTTTGTCGGAGTAATCGGACCGAACGGAGGGGGTAAAACCACCTTATTAAAAGCCTTGCTTGGTTTATTGCCTCCCATTTCGGGTGAAATAATTTTTTCAGAATCGATGACCGAAGGAAATTCCCATCGAATTGGTTATCTGCCGCAAATTAATAACATCGATCGTAAATTTCCCGTAACTGTTTTCGATGTTGTGAGGTCTGGTCTGATGTCACGAAAGCGCCTTACGGGTCGCTATAACAGTGAAGAGAATGACCGGGCAAATGAGCTGATGACGGAAATGGGAATCGCAGGAATTCACAATAAAGCAATTGGAGAACTTTCGGGAGGACAGATACAGCGGGCTCTTTTGTGCCGTGCGCTTGTAAACGCTCCAAAATTGTTGATTCTTGATGAACCCAACACTTACGTCGACAATCGGTTTGAGCGGGAATTGTATGAAAAACTGAAGGTGTTAAATGAAAAGCTCGCAATTCTGCTCGTTTCACATGATCTTGGAACGATTTCCACCTATGTCAAATCCTATGCATGTGTAAACGGATCACTGCATTATCATTCAGGAAATAAAGTGACGCCTGAGCTTCTTAAATCATACGAATGTCCCATCCAGATCATCTCGCATGGAGAGATTCCCCATACTGTACTTTATAATCATAAATCCTAATGGAAAATCTGATTGCCCTGTTCAACTTCGGATTCTTCCGAAATGCTTTTCTTGCTGCTTTCGTTGCAAGTATTACCTGCGGAATTATAGGTACTTATATTGTTTCACGCCGCATCGTTTTTATCAGTGGAGGTATCACCCATGCCTCATTCGGAGGAATCGGAATGGGATACTATTTTGGTTTCGACCCCATACTTGGGGCCATTGCTTTTGGGATTCTGTCGGCACTTGGAATCGAGTTTTTCACAAAAAGAGCTGATCTTCGCGAAGATTCAGCCATTGCGATGCTTTGGTCGCTTGGAATGGCATTAGGTGTGATCTTCATCTTTTTAACTCCTGGCTATGCACCTAACCTGATGAGCTACTTATTCGGAAATATCCTTACGGTTTCTAAAGGCGACCTGATCTATCTTTTCGTACTTGCTGTTTTTGTCATTGGCTTCTTTCTCACATTCTACCGAATGATCATTTTCGTATCGTTTGACGAAGAGTTCGCCATGACGAACAATGCCCCTGTCCGACTTTTCAATGCACTGCTGATCAGCCTGGTCGCGTTAACTATAGTTTTAAATATCAGGGTAGTCGGGATTATTCTTGTAATGTCGCTTCTTACCATTCCGCAGGCGATTGCCAATCTTTTCACAAAACGTTTCGACATTATGATCATCTATTCGATTCTGTTTGGATTTTTAGGCTCTATCACCGGACTTACCTTTTCTTACGTTTATGACATTCCTTCGGGGGCTGCAATTATTTTTACGCTTGTTGTACTATATGGCCTGATAAAAACCGGCTTCATATTTTTTAGTAAAGCTTCGCTTAAACACAAGGAAAAAATGAGCGTATAAACCATCAGCTTTTATCTTCTTTACCGGGCATCACCAGTTAATTGATTCCAACTATTGAGTTACAGGTTCTTTTTTCTTGGTGAACGAATCGACATTAAACAACAAAGTAAATCTGATTGTATTTGCAAGCGGATTATTCCGTTGAACGGGAATCACATACGAAAAATCGATCGAGGCAATATTCATTTTTACTCCAACACCGGCCGTAAAAAATTTCCGGTTGCCTTTGTTTTGAGCTTCATGAAAATACCCTGCTCTTAAAGCAAATTGTTTATTATACCAATATTCAGCACCCGTTGAGATTGTAAACTCCTGCAATTCTTCTTTAAGCCCACCGGGCGCATCCGTGAAAGAACCAAAGATAGAACTAACCAAAGATTTATTAGACGTATTATCGGGTAGTATGATCACTCCTCCATCAAGCGTATCCCATTTCGTAACAGGAGTAGGAACGAGTAATTTATTGAGATCTAATGATACAGACAATGAATTGTAGTCATCCAATTCAGTCGTATATGTAGTACCCAGCCGCATATTGGCAGGCAAAAACTCTTTATTTGCCCCGTCATCGTACGATATTTTGGATCCAATATTTGAGAAGTTGATCCCGGCTGAAATTGATTTTGATTCACCTGTACCACCCCATTTATTTATATAATAGAATGATACGTCAGTAGAAAATGCATTTCCTGCCGTATAAGTTTCGGTTCCGATGCCTCCCGAAAGATCGGAGCGTATATACCGGAGTGCCACACCACCTGAAAATTTGTCTGACAATCTCCTCGAATAACTGACATCAAATGCAAATTCACTCGGACTTACTGTTCCTATTGTCATTTGATCCTGGCCCCTGAGCGTAATATCGCCCATTGAGAAAAACCTAAGCGACGAGGCAATTACTTCATTGTTATTAATACGATAATAACCAGCCAAATAAGCGAGGTTGATATCATTGACAAGTTGGCGAAGCCAAGGTGTATATGAAAGTGAAAACCCAAATTTATCTTCGGAAAAAGCATATTTCGCTGGATTCAGATATTGCGAATTGGCGTCGGGTGAAGTGGCCACTCCAACATCACCCATTGCCCCGTGCCTTGAATCGGGAGTGATGGTGAGAAAAGGGACTGCAGTAGAGATCGGATTGTACCTTACTTCCTGACCCGTTGACAATGTCTGACCTACCGTCACCAAGCCTGGTACAAACAAAAGCGTCAAGAGTATAACCCACAATTTCAGAAATCGGTTCATGTGAAAAATTGAATAAATAAAACTTTCACCTATAAAAGTTCAAAGATGCAATTTAAATTAATTATTTGAATATATTCATTAAAATATTAACATTACAACAATATATCAGCTATGATAATTGACAACTTTTTTGTTTCGAAAAAAATACATGCTAACATTTAAAATACAATCATTTGAGAACAGGTAAAACTCCGGTGGAAACTGTTTTTAGTGTATGATCATAGTCAAAATCAACTATCATTTTTCCGGAAGAACAATCAATTAA